>ERZ772986.35-NODE-35-length-86092-cov-24.349745_pt1 | contig 86092 bp, 73 predicted proteins | sample MGYA00511898_ERZ772986 | MGnify/ENA primary metagenome ERZ772986 (study PRJEB29015, sample SAMEA2737934) | human oral metagenome | biome: human oral; feature: human-associated habitat; material: dental | place: China | collected 2148 ... | reverse complement strand
GCGCGCTTCCTTCACACGGAAGAGGTCACTGGTTCGATCCCAGTATCGCCCACCAGTTACCCGGATCTGACGATCCGGTTTTTCGTTTATCTGGCTCCTGCCGTTGTGGTGGGAGCCTTTGTCATACGTGTGCTGGGATGAGCTGCCGAGCTTATGGGTGATAGGTGCTACGTGTCACTGGAAGGTCAAGCGCCGGGCCTGACGCAGGCACACAGTGGTCAGGAGTGAGTGCCATAGGGTTCACGGTTGGACGACAGTCAACGTCCTGGGCACAGAGCAGAAGTCGAGAAGACTGGAGGGGCATGCAGTGGTCTGATGTCCGGCCAGGCGATACAGCGGCGCATATCGTCCTCTATGGTCTGCCCCGTTGTGTGTGGACTGTCTCTGAATGCTTGGTTTGCCCGTTCGATGAGCGTCTGCCGTCCGCGTGGTCGAGGAACTTATCCGCGAATTCGTGTCAGCTGAGCACCCCGTTATCCGTTCGGTTCTTTTTCTGAACGGAGGGTTAGTTTGTCGGAGTGTTGTTGCTAAGGCTTTCAGGTTGACGACACGCCCGGACAGCAAATTTGTCAGTTTATTAAGCAGGTCGAAAACTCGGCGAAAATCGCTTTTGTCGATCCTGTCTTTTGCGGTGTTTTTAGAATGTATTTCTCCCATTCGTGACCGTATTGCAGGTGATTGGCATAAACTGGTTCGGTATGCAGCGACTCTGTCGCACATCCCGTTGACAGGAGTTTTCTATGGTTGCCCTGAAGCGCCGTCACTTCGTTGTCCTTCTTGCGATTTTCGTATTGGTTCTGAGTTTCTTTGGTCTTGCGCAGTTTGTTGGCGCCCAGACCCCTGCTTCCGCGGCTCCCTTGAGCTGCCCGGCGCCGACTACGGATGTGAGTGCCAAGGTCACGCTGGATTGGGACAACGCTCAGCTTGTTGACCACAGTGGTCGCGAAACGCATGCTGTTGGTGACTGGTGGGACCTGGGTATCAAGCTTCCGTGGCAGACCCAGGGACGGGTGAAGGCCGGCGACTATTTCACCTATGATGCGTCGATCGTGAACACTGCGACGGGTCAGAGCGTCCTGCGCCCGAACATCACGCGCCAGTTCGAGGTCATCTCCAACAACGGTGTTGTCGTCGGCTGTGGTACCTGGGCCACCGACGGCAAGGTAACCGTCGTCTTCAATGAGAAGGTTGAGTCCGCCGCGCAGTGGTACGGCCATGTCTCAACGAATGGTCTCACCAGCTACACGGGTCCCGGAGGTGAGACCTACACGGTGAAGCTGGGCAAGAAGGTAGAGCGGGAGCTGACCATGCTGCGCCGTACTCCCGGCGTCGCTCGCTACCAGAAGGACGGTTGGCTGACCCTTTCTGAGAATCAGGACGGTGACGAAAACCAGGCCATCATGTGGCGCGTCGTGTTCCCCGCTGGTGATACGGCTGTGACTGGCGCGTCGATCGTCGATGAGGTCCCCGCGGGCTCCAACTGGAACTTCAACTGCGATGTCGTGAACGAGTACACGAAGAACCACACCTACCTCGTCACCGATCCGACGACGTCCGCCGGTCTGAGCCAGGGTAACGACACGTCGCACGGCGCTTTCGGTGCCGCTGCACAGGTCGACTGCACCTCGACCAAGGTGACTGTGACGCTCGCCGAGATCCCGGCGAACCAGGCCGCCATCATCCTCCTGCCCGGTCACGTCCAGGGCGCGAAGCGCGCTGGTGACATCAATGGTCTCTTCTCGAATACCGTCAACTTCAATGTTGCGGGCGTGAAGATCACTGAACCCATCACGAAGGTTCTGCGCTACGGGGCGTCCGCCGATGCGTACGCACACCAGACCTTCTCGGTGACCAAGAAGGTGGAGGGTGACCTTCCTGAGTCCGCGAAGGACCTCGAGTACACTCTCTCAATTACCCTGAAGAATGATGCCGATCCTTCAGTGAACAAGACGTTCGAGGCGACCCTTAAGGCTGGCGAAACCTACACCTACCCGACGTCTCTGCCGCTGGGGACCGTCGTCACGGTCTCCGAGGGTGACCTGCCCGCCGGTGCTGACATCACTTGGATCGATGGCGAGAGCCGTGTCTTCGAGACCGCCGATGGTGTCACCCTCTCGGCGGACAATCGTGAGGCTACCTTCACCTTGAGCGATGACCAGGTCTACTCGCTGACTCTCACCAATGTTCTGGCTCCGACTCCGACGCCGTCGGCCACGCCCTCGACCCCCGCTCCGACGCCGTCGGCTACACCGTCGCCTGCCCCGCAGCTGGCAAAGACCGGTACTGATGCGGCTGGCCTGGGTGTCCTGGCTGGCATTGTCGCCATCGCGGGTCTGTCCCTCGTGGCCGCCAAGCGTCGCGGTCGCTGATGTCAAAGAGAGCTCGGGGCGCGTGAGCGCCTATCGTGGGCGGGATGAGCAATGCTCGTCCCGCCCACCTTTTTGTTCCGTTGTCTCGTGTCTGTGGTTGTGCGCAAGCATCGATTCGTGAAAAGGTGGGGGAACATAGGTGTTTATTTCTCGCGTTTGAATTGAGAATGAGCGAATTATTGTGGCTTTTTGTCTCGTCGTTCTTGCGCACTCCCAGATGTGCAGCCAATGGGGCAGTGACAGACGAAAGTCCTGTCAAGATGGCAGGCTCCTCGTCATGTTGCATGCCTGCTGACTGGACGAGGTGGGTAGATGCAAGGATGTGGGTGCGTATCGATAGGGAATCGATTGTCTTATTTGGGCAGATTGACGCCGATTGTCCGCACCTGTGAGATATTGAGCGGTCGACGGTATGCTGTCGCGGCTCGTTTCATGCATCGGCACAAATTTCTCAATAATGTGATAAAAACATTTTATCGTCGCATTTGCATTTGTACTGGTCAAGCCCAATTGACCCGCTGTGCAGGAAATTAAAATGGGTGATTTACTAGGGGTTCATAGTGCCAGTATATATGCAGGTGAAAGCTGTTTGACGGAAAATTATATTGAAATAGATTCCGCAGTGTCGCGCAATTCTCGGTTATTTTGTGGAGTTACTCTATAATTATGTGCTTGAGGCGACAGAGTCTCATGCCCATCGACAGGAGTTATTTATAGTTGCGTTGAAGAGCAGTCGGCTTGGCGCACTTCTTGTGGTTTTTGCATTAGTACTGAGTTTCTTTGGAGCTCTGCAGCTGTTGACGACCAGTACCGCGTCGGCGACCGCGCTTGCGTGCCCCGCCCCCGCGACGAACGTCAACGACAAGGTTGCTCTCGACGGGGGCAATTTGCAGCTGGTCAATCCCCAGGGGACCCAGGCCAAGACGGTCGCAGATCTGTGGGATCTCGGTGTGAAGCTTCCGTGGAAGACGAAGGGAACCGTCAAGGCTGGAGACTTCTTCACCTACGACGCGACCGTCGCCGAGGCCGGAACCGGCCAACCGATCCTGCGTCCTGCCGCTGAACGTACCTTCGATGTTCGATCTGCCAACGGTGTTGTCGTCGGCTGTGGCACGTGGGGGACCGACGGTATCGTCACCGTTGTCTTTAACGAGAATGCCGACTCTGCTGCCGAATGGTCGGGTTCCGTCACGACGAGCGCGATGGTTCACTATATCGGGCCTGCGAAGGAGAGCTTCCAGGTTCAGGTAGGCAACAAGGTAGTGGCAAGCAAGTTCAATATGGTTGTAAAACCGACTGGTCAGGCTCGCTACGCTAAGGAAGGCTGGCTGGGACTGCGTGACAGCGAGGATGGAGACGAGAACAAGGCTGTCATGTGGCGCGTCATCCTTCCCGCCGGTGATCAGTCCGTGACTGGAGCATCGATTGTTGACGAGGTTCCTGCCGGTGAAGATTGGTCTTGTGACTGTGCGACAGTGACTGACTACGTCAAGGCGCACACCTTCGTCGTCGTTGATCCGACCACGCCTGAGGGTAAGCGTCAGAGCAAGGACACATCGAATGGTGCTTTCGGTGCAGGCTCTACCGTTGCGTGCACCTCGCAGAAGGTGACGGTCAACTTCCCGACGATCCCTGCTCACCAGTCGGCGATCGTCGAGATCCCGAGCCGTGTTGAGGGCGCCAAGCGCGCCGCGGATGTGACCGGCAAGTTCACGAATACTGTCAACTTCAATGTTCCGGGCAAGAACGTTGCCCCGGTCACGACGGTTGCGCGTTTTGGCGCGGTGGCGGATGCCTTCGCCCATCAGACGTTCTCGGTGATCAAGAAGGTTGATGGCGAGCTGCCTGAAACCGCCAAGAATCTCGACTACACCCTCAGCATCACGCTGAAGAACGACACGGATCCGTCAGTGAATAAGACCTATCGGGCGACCGTGAAGGCGGGCAAGAAGTGCACCTATCCTGGAACTCTTCCGCTCGGCACTCAGGTCACTGTCTCCGAGGGTGACTTACCTACTGCCGATGGCATCACCTGGAACGAGGCTGAGAGCCGCATCTTCGAGACTGCGCAGGGAGTATCCCTGAAATCCAACAATCGAGAGGCGACGTTCACGCTGAGCGAGGATAACGTCTTTGCGCTGACGCTCAACAACAAGCTCGCTCCTACTCCTACGCCTACGCCGTCTGAGAGTCCGACACCCGCGCCGTCTCTTACGCCGTCTGAGAGTCCGACACCCACACCGACCCCGACCCCGTCGACACCTCCCGCACCGCGCCTGGCCAAAACAGGAGCAGATACGACGAGCCTCGGCTTCCTGGCCGGACTAGTGACGATTGCTGGAGTATCTCTGGTGATTGCTCAGCGACGTCGTGGCTGACGCATTTCTAGAATGAAGCGCGGATGAGAAGACACCCTCTTCTCATCCGCGCTTTTCTTAGTGGCGCCGACGTTCGGGGGTCAGTGCGCGGCTGTCGGGATACGGGTAAACGTCCCGTGAAGCGTTGGCGATTGCGAGGAACCTACAGGGCACGTACGTAGACGCGCGCCTCCCACGGCCGCATTGATGCGCGTGGAGGGAGCTCGTGATCCTCCTCATTCTGTTCGTTCTGCACGTCGAGGGAGCTACCTGAATGACACTGTCCCGTATTGCCCAGATACAGTGCCCAGCGTGACGGTGCCCAGGCCTCGTCGGGGGAGGGGAAGTGCGGCGCACGAGCGGTACCCGAAAGGTTCACCATCACGAGAACCTCGCTGCGCGACGTGCGGCGACAGTACGTGAAGAGCGCCGGATCACCGACGTCAATGCGGTCGAATGTGCCGTCGGTCAGCGCCGGAATACGATGGCGAGCATCGATCAGCGCCTTGTAATACGACAGTACCGATGTGGGATCTGGAACCTGCGCTGCGACGTTAATGGAAGAAGCTGACGGCGGGATGTCAATCCAGGGATCGGTGGAAGTGAAACCGGCGGTGGGGGAGTCGTCCCACTGCATGGGGGTGCGCCCGTTATCGCGCGACATCGCGGCCACCCCCGCTGGCACGTAATTGTCGCTGAAACCGGCCAAATAGTTGAGGGATTCAACGTCACGGAAATCGGAGGGTGCTGAGAAAGAACCTCCGAGCATCCCGATTTCCTGACCCTGATAGATGAAAGGCGTTCCGCGCTGCAGGAAGTAAGCCGTCGCGAGGGCCGTAGCCGACTCTCGCCAATATGCCTCAGCATCGCCGAATCGGGCGACCGAACGAGGCTGATCGTGGTTCTCCAGATACAGAGCGTTCCAGCCGCGTTCCCCGAGCGTCTCCTGCCAACGAGTGAAGACATCGGCGAGCTCGCCCTCCTGAAGGGAACGAGGTGAGAACTTCCCGTCTTCGAGCCCCACATTCATGTGTTCAAACTGGATGAGCATGTTGAACTCACCGCGCTCCGGCGCGCAGAACAGCAGCGCCGACTCAGGAGACGCGTTCGAGGCCTCGCCGACCGTGAAGGTACCCGGATGGTGGGCGAGCGTTCGCGCGTTCATCTCCTGTAAGAACTCGTGCAGGCGAGGGCCATCTGCGTAGAGCTCATGCCCGACTCCGAATGGGGCGCGAGCCGGGCCACCATCGGGGAGCCCTGGTGCCTTAGAGATCACGTCGATGGCATCCACTCGGAAGCCATCAACGCCACGGTCCAGCCACCAGTTCATCATCTCGTAGACGGCTTCGCGCACCCGGGGGTTCTCCCAGTTCAGATCAGGCTGTTCGCGGGCAAAAAGGTGCAGGTAATACTGGCCTGATCGAGGGTCGAACTCCCAGGCCGATCCTCCGAAAAACGACTCCCAGTTGTTCGGCTCCGCGCCGGGCGTTCCCGCCTCCATTCCCGCGCGTGCGTCACGCCAGTAATACCAGTCGCGGCGCGGTGAATGAACGGACGAGGCAGACTCAAGAAACCACGGGTGCTCGATCGATGTGTGGTTGACGACGAGATCCATCACAATGCGCATACCGAGCTCATGGGCACGTGCGACCAGACGATCGAAGGCCGCGAGGTCCCCGAAGAGTGGATCAATATCGCGGTAGTCCGAGATGTCGTAGCCGTTATCTGCCTGCGGAGATCGATAGATAGGGGAGATCCACACGATGTCGATGCCCAGATCTGCCAGGTAGTCCAACCGCTGATAGACGCCCTCTAGGTCACCAACTCCATCCCCGTTCGTGTCCTGATACGAACGGGGATAGATCTGGTAGAGAACCGCGTTTGTCCACCACGTCTGTACTTCGTAGCGTCTGGAAGGAAGCAGTTCGGGACGGTACAGCATCGCTTGTGCTCGCAGCCAGGCTTACTTGTATTCGATGGTCGACCAGGCCTCGTACAGCCCGGAGTCCTGGTGGTAGACGGCGGTGCATGTGAAGTTGTAGACCCCCGTCTCGCCGGTGATCAGTGTGCCGTTAATTTGGCCCTTGGAGATGTATTGCTTCTCTCCGTTGGAATTCACGCCGTCGCGTTCGACGGTCCAGTTTTCCAGCTTGCCCTGCTGAACGAACTGTGTCATCGCATTCTTGCACTCAGATTTCACGCCGTATTCCTCGTCAGCGGACACGGTGCTTGACGCACTAGCGCTCTGAGACGGCGTGGGCTTGGGGTAGACGCTGGCGGAAGGCGAGGACTGGCTCGGTGTCGGCTTTGAAGAGGAGGACGTCGACGGGTGAGAGGTCGAGGACGGTGAAGCTGACGGGGTAGTGCTGGTCGAGGTCGTCGGTGAGGCGCTGGGCGAGGCCGAGGAGTCGTCAGAGGAATCCCCCCTGTTCAGCGCGATGATTGCAACGACGGCAATGAGTATCACAACGATGACAGCGGCGATCACGCCGATGATGAGACCGGTATTTGGCCCTTTCTTTTTCGGCTGTCCGCCATAGGGGCTTGCCGGGAACTGACCCGGAGGATAATAACCCTGCTGCTGTGCGTAGCCGGGCTGAGCCTGCCCATATCCGCCTGCGGTCGGCATTTGTTGGGTTGCTTGTTGGCCGTAGTCGACGGCCGGCATTTGTTGGGTTGCTTGTTGGCCGTAGTCGACGGCCGGCATTTGTTGGGTTGCTTGTTGGCCGTAGTCGACGGCCGGCAACTGTTCGGTCGTTTGTTGGCCGTAGCCAACGGCTGGCAACTGTCCTGTCGGTTGTTGTTCAGTAAAGTACTGGCCGTTGTTATCGCCGTTAACAGGTTGCTGATTGGGGCCGTACGGGTTGGACATGAGGGCTCCCTGAAATTGATAGTGGTAGAAGTCTGGTGAGTGCGGCCGATCTCGCCCGTGGCCGGAGACCGAAGAAGTGGCGGGACAGGCTGCAGCACTGGCTCGTTGATTACTGGAATGTTGTCTCGATCAAACCCGTCGCCGGGTCATAGTCTGCCTTGCAGGTGAAGTCGCCATTGACGGCCTCGTTGGTTGAGGCTTTCCTGCCGGTCACGCGACCCGTGTACTCGTAGGTTTGCTTACTGGAGGTCGAGGAAACCAAGGTGATCTGCTGATCCGTGATAGACGCGCCCTTGATCGCCGCATTGATCTGGCTGTCGCAGGTGGACATGATCCTCGTTTCGACATCGGGGTCAGATCCGCCATTCGACCCCTTCGAGCCCTTTGAGGAGCCCGTACCGGTGCCAGATCCCGACTTCGGTGACGGCTTGGAGCCGTAGGCGGGCGACGAGGATGGCTGGCTCGTGGGCTTCGATCCGTACGACGGAGAGCTTGACGATGTGGGTGAGGGGCTTGCTGAACGGTCGTCTTGAGAGGACGACGAGCTGTATCCGAATACAAGATAGATGACTGTCACTACGACGAGGGCAGCGACAAAAGAACCAGCAATGATTGCAATAAGCTTTCCGTTGTTGGAACCCGAGGGCTGCGGGCCCTTCGGGCCGCCCGAGTAGGCGGGTTGGCCGTACGGGGAAGCGCCGTACCCGCCCCGAGGGGACTGCTGGGAGTATGCGCTCTGCTGATATGCACCTTGCTGGTAGCCTCCCTGCTGGTTTCCTCCCTGAGGGTAGCCTCCCTGCTGGGGGTATCCGCCCGCGCCCTGCTGAGGCTGGAAGGGCTGTTGATTATGCTGCGAAAACGGCGAACTCATAGCGAACTTTCGTAGAGGTGAGAGAGGTCTCAGGGATAGTTCTGTATCCTACCAGGCGCTAGGCTTATGGCATGACAATCGACTACCTGACCCGGCCTCGCCCCCTGTCGCCCCGCGACGACATTCTGCCTGTCATCATTGGCGGAGACTTCGGCGTGTATGGAATCGGGCGCTGTTTCAACGAAGCATTCGGGTGCCGATGCATCTGCGTCGGGTCCCAACCCACGGAGTCGATCACGCGGTCACACTTTTTCGATGTCCGACACGTGAGCGCCCACGCGAGCGATGCACAGCTCCTCGACGTCCTGATGAGTATCGCCGGTGAGCACGCGGACAAGAAACTCATCCTGATGGCGAACCACGACATCTTCTCCGCGTTTGTTGCCCGCAACATGGAAGCGCTGTCCAGGCACTACGCCGTGCCTTTCCCGACCGAAGAGGTTATGGATCGGCTCACGGATAAGGAGGAGTTTGCGCGTGCGTGTGAGCGCGCGGGTATTGACTCCCCGGGCACGGTTGCCGTCGATTTTTCGAGCGTTGAGGACGAGGCCTGGGCCGCCCCGGACATTCCGTTCAGTTTCCCGGTCGTCGCCAAGTCCGCAAAGGGCGAGCCCTACGACGTTCTCGAGTTCGACGGCAAGCGCAAGATCTGGTTCATTGATACGCCCGAGGAGCTGGCGCAACTCTGGAAGACCCTGAAGGATGCAGGCTTTCGCGATACTTTCCTGGTCCAGGAGCTGATCCCCGGGGACAACACGGCGATGCGATCGATCACCGCTTATGTCGACTCGCGTGGGAAGGTCACCCTCATCGGTTCGGCCCGCGTCCTACTGGAGGATCACGCCCCCACAATGATCGGCAACCCGGTTGCCATGATCACCGAAGACTTCCCCCAGCTGTGGGCCGACGCATGCGCGCTGCTCACCGAGAACGGGTATCGCGGATTCGCGAACTTCGACGTGAAGATCGACCCTCGCGACGGGCGCGCCCTCTTCTTCGAGGTCAACCCTCGAATCGGCCGTAACAACTGGTACATGGCCGCTGCCGGCGCGAATCCGATGATTCCCATGGTCGCAGACCTTATCGATGGGAAGGAATACGAGCAGGTCCAGGCGAAGGACGAGATCCTGTACACCCTCGTCCCGGATTCCCTGCTCCTGCACTACATCACGGACCCCGAGCTGCGCAAGCGTGTCAAGCGCATCATCCGGGAGGGGCGCCGCTTCGACCTGCTCCTGAACCCGACGGAGAAGGATCTGCGCCGTAATCTCACTGTTTGGCTGCAGAAGCAGAACCATCGTCGTAAGTTTGCCCGCTACTATCCGGAGCCTACCGAGACGTCCTACTGACGTCACGTCCCTTCCCTGCCTGGCCCAGGCCTCGTCGGTGGGGGAGGCGGCCCTGATAGACTGACCCCCTACGCGACCGATATTTCCGACCAACGAGGACACCATGACGACAACCGCACTCGTGCCCATTTCCAAGGACGATAAGATCGCTGCGGTCTCTGGCTTCCAGGACCGTTCACTTCCCATCGAGCAGGCGTGCGTGTGGGAGGCGTTCGAGGAGTCCCAGGGACATGGGGTGTGGGGCCGCTACGCGTGGTGCGAGGATGACGCGAAGATCGCGTTCATCACGCTCTACAAGTACTCCGTGCGCGGCATCCACTACCTGTGGGCCAAGTGGGGACCGGCGTGGGTGAAGGAAGCAACCCCCGAACGCGAAGCGGCTCTGCGTGCCGACCTCCTGCGTGAGATCAAGGCGAAGGACAAGTCGGTTGCCTTTGTGCGCCTTCACGCCATCTACCAGCACCCCGACCTGTGCATGCCGCTGCAGACAATCTCCTACGACCGCACCGTCGTCATCGACACCAAAGGAAAGAGCGAAGAGGCAATCCTCGCCGCCATGCCCAAGGCAGGCAAGCGCTCCATCCGCTCGGGCCTGAAGAAGGGCAAGGCGGAGGGCGTGACCTTCCACGAGGACACCGCGAACGCGGCCGAGGTCATCGACGAGTACTACGCCGTCATGGAGGAGACCGCCCAACGTGACGGCTTCCGCCCGCATCCCAAGGATTACTACCTCACGCTCCTGACGATCCTCGGTCCCAAGCACGCGCGTATCTTCTCGATGCGTGACGCCGAGAGCAACATCCTCTGCTGGGACTTCTGCCTCGTCGAGGGAATCCGCGCGCAGGCAGAGTACGGCGCCTCCACTGAGGCCGGCCGATGCCTGCGTCAGCCCCCGGTCCTGGACTTCCTGGCCGCCGAATTCCTCGCCCGCGACGGCGTGCGCGAATTCGACCTCATGGGTGCGCACTCGCCGCGCTGCCCCGAGCTCTACAGCGTCGGCAAGTACAAGAGCGCCTTTGCCTCGCACTTCACAGACGTTCCCGGGGGATGGGACATGCCGATCAAAAAGGTGACCTATCGCGCCCTCAGCACGGCGAAAGCCGTCAAGGACTGGCGTGCCCGCTCCTGAAGCGTTCGCGCCACGGGGATAGAATCCCAGTAACAACACAATCTCGCGTACCTCATGAAACTAGGAGACACAGTGCCCGATATCTCGCTCGTCATTGACGGACATGAACAAACCGTACCGGCGGGGACCACGGGCACGACGTGGTTCGAGAAGTCTCGCGATGTCGTCGCTATCAAGGTTGACGGAACTCCGCGTGACCTCGAAACCCCCTTCGAGGAGGGCACGACCGTCGAGGCCATCACGCTGGCTAGCGAGGACGGCCTGAATATCCTGCGCCACAGCGCCACCCACGTGCTCGCCCAGGCCGTCCAGGACGTTTTCCCGGACGTCAACCTAGGCATCGGCCCCTTCATCACCGACGGTTTCTACTACGACTTCGGCAACATTGACGCAGTCACCCCGGAGCTGCTGCGTGAGCTCGAGAAGCGCATGAAGCGCATCGTCAAGGAGGGGCAGCGCTTCGTGCGCCGCGAAATCTCCGAAGAGGAGGCCACCCGCGAGCTGGCCGCTCAGCCCTACAAGCTTGAGCTCGTCACCACCAAGGGCAAGGGCGCAGAGGGAGCTTCCGTTGAGGTTGGCGGCGCCACGCTCACCATGTACGACAACGTCCGCCGCGACGGCTCCGTCGCCTGGAAGGACCTGTGCCGTGGTCCCCACCTGCCCTCCACCAAGCTCATCGGTAACGGCTTCGCGCTGACCAAGGCCTCGGCTGCCTACTGGAAGGGCGATCAGTCGAACGATCAGCTCCAGCGCATCTACGGCACCGCCTGGGCCTCCAAGGAAGACCTCGTCGCCTACCAGGAGCGCATCAAGGAAGCGGAACGTCGCGACCACCGTCGCCTCGGCGCCGAGCTGGACCTGTACTCTTTCCCCGAGGAGATCGGTCCCGGCCTCGTTGTCTTCCACCCCAAGGGCGGCATCCTGCGCCACGAGATCGAGTCCTACGTGACCGACCGACACAAGTTGGCCGGTTTCGACTTCGTGCACACCCCCGAGATCTCCAAGGGCGGTCTTTTCCACACGTCGGGCCACCTGCCCTACTACGCGGACACGATGTTCCCTCCCATGCTCGTCGATGAAGAGCGCGACGAGGACGGCAACGTGACCAAGGCTGGCCAGGAGTACTACCTCAAGGCCATGAACTGCCCGATGCACAACCTCATCTTCCGTTCGCGCGGCCGCTCCTACCGTGAACTGCCCCTGCGCTTCTACGAGCTGGGCCACGACTACCGCTACGAAAAGAGCGGTGTCGTTCATGGCCTGACCCGTATGCGCGGCTTCACGCAGGACGACTCGCACACCTACTGCACCCCGGAGCAGGCCTCGGAGGAGATCCGCAGCCAGATTGAGTTCTTCCTGTCGATTCTGTCCGCCTTCGGTCTGAAGGACTTCTACCTCGAGCTGTCCACGCGCGACGAGGACGGTAAGAAAAAGGACAAGTTCATCGGCTCGGACGAGGACTGGGCTGCCGCCACGAAGGCCCTCGAGGACGCCTGCGCTGCGACCGGTCTCGACCTCGTTCCCGATCCGGGTGGCGCCGCCTTCTACGGTCCCAAGGTCTCCGTGCAGGTCAAGGACGCGATCGGCCGCACCTGGCAGATGTCGACGATCCAGTACGACTTCAACCAGCCTGAGCGCTTCGACCTGGAGTACACGGCGGCCGACGGTAGCCGTCAGCGTCCCGTCATGATCCACTCCGCGAAGCTCGGCTCCGTCGAACGTTTCATCGGCGTTCTCACCGAGCACTACGCGGGTGCGTTCCCTGCGTGGCTCTCGCCCGTCCAGGTGCGCCTCATCCCCGTCGCCGAAGCCTTTGACGACTACGTCAAGGACGTCGCCGCCAAGCTACGCGAGCGTGGCGTGCGCGTCGAGACCGACCTGTCGGACGACCGCTTCGGGAAGAAGATCCGCAACGCCTCCAAGGACAAGGTTCCCTTTACGCTCATTGCGGGTGGCGAGGACGTCGAGGCCGGCGCCGTGTCCTTCCGCCTGCGTGACGGTTCGCAGCACAACGGCATTGCTGTTGAGCGCGCGATCGAGCTGATTGTGTCGCACATCGAGGCGCGCAACAACGCGGATCAGATCGACGGCCTCGACGAGGCGTGAGAGACATGAGCCGCGACGCCGGTTCCGACTCGATCGATAGCCCGAACGGCCCGTTGCCGACCGAGGACGCCCGCTCGCTGGTGGGCGTCCCGGACGGCTTCGGTCGTTTCTGGACCCCCTATCGGATGGCCTACATCCGCGGCGAAGGCAAGCCTTCGGATGCCTCGGATGTCGGATGCCCGTTTTGTGCGGCACCCGGTAAGGACGACCAGTCGGGCCTGATTGTCTACCGGGGACGCACCTGCTTCGTCCTCATGAATCTGTTTCCCTATAATTCCGGGCACCTGCTCGTGTGCCCGTATCGTCATGTCTCCGACTACACGGAGCTCACCGACGAGGAGCGCGTTGAGCTGGGTGACCTGACGGCCACAGCGATGAGGGTGACGCGCGCTGTCGCTGCCCCGTCAGGTTTTAATCTTGGGATGAACCAGGGCGAGGTCGCTGGGGCCGGTATCGCGGCTCACCTGCACCAGCACGTTGTTCCGCGCTGGCTGGGGGATGCGAATTTCCTGCCGATTATCGCTCAGACGAAGGCTGTTCCCGAGCTGCTTGAGGACGCTCGTGCCCGGCTGGCCGCTGCCTGGCCCAAGGAGAACTGATGCTCGGAAATCACGGACGTTCTATCACGAAGGCTATCTTTACGCCGCTCGCGCGTGTTCTCGCGCGGGCGGGGGTAACCCCCAACATGGTGACGGTCGCCGGAACGGTCGCGACTGTCGCCATTGCGTTGATCTGCATCCCGCAGGGGTGGATCTGGCAGGGAGGCATCGCGCTTGCAGTCGTCATGTTCGGCGATTCCGTCGATGGGACGCTCGCGCGTATGACGACGGGAGGCACCCGTTTTGGTGCCTTCCTGGACTCGACGCTTGACCGTCTGGGTGACGGCGCCGTGTTTGGGTCCCTCACTGCTTACGCGGTCTTTCACATGGACAACTCGTCCGTTCGTACGTGCACGATCATCGCTGGCATCTGCTCGATCGTCGGCGCGGCCGCCGTTCCTTACGCGCGCGCCCGCGCGGAGTCCGTTGGAGTTGTCGCCAAACTGGGGATCGCCGAGCGAACCGACCGGCTCATCATCGGTATGGGAACGGCCATGCTGATGAGCCTCGGCCTGCCGGAGTGGGTGTTCGCGTGCGGCCTGACGTGGGTTGCGTTCGCCTCATTCGTCACGGTGTGCCAGCGCATTTGGTTTACCGCTCGCCACATTGACGAAGGAGCCCAGTGAGTTTGTCACCCCTGTCGCTCGCTTTTTCTGTTGCGCCCCGCCTTCCGCTACGCCTCGTCATGCGCATGGCGGATACGGGTGCATCGATCGCTGCGAGACGCGGGGGAGCCGTGATCGAGCGGCTTCGCTCCAACATGGCCCGTTTGACCGGGATCGATCCATCGGATGCGCAGGTGCGCGATGCGGTTCGCTCGCACATCCGCAACTACGCCGAGCAGCTGATGCTCGGATCATGTCGCGGCGCGCCATTGCTTGAGGGCGTGTCCTTTGAAGGGTTCGAGGCCTTGGTACAGGCGAGCGAGGATGGGCCTGTCATCCTCGCTCTGGGGCATTCGGGTAGCTGGGACCGCGCGGGAGCGTGGGTATGCGCGCACGGTCGTGGCATCGTTACCGTGGCCGAGAAAGTTGAACCTCCCAGTCTCTTCGATCGTTTTGTCGCTCTGCGCGAGGGACTGGGCATGGAAATTATCGGCGTCGCGAAGGGCGAATCGGTGTTCTCGACGCTCATGGAGCGCGTTCGTGGACGCAGCGTGATTGTGCCGCTTCTCGCGGATCGAGACATTTCCGGCTCTGGTATTGAAGTCGATTTAGGGACGCGGCGGGCGCTCGTCGCGGCGGGGCCGGCCGCCCTAGCGACAAAGCTCGAACGCCCGCTTTTTGCGGCGTGCATTACCTACGAGAATGAGAGCGCAACGGGGGCTGACGTGCGTGTGCGCTGCGTCGGGCCGATCACCGTCGGTGAAGAGGAACGCCCGGGGTTCAACCGCGTCGAGGCTCTCACGCAGGCGTGGGTGGATCAGTTTGCCGCCATGATGGCTTCGAAGCCTCAGGACTGGCACATGATGCAGAGGGTGTTTGTCGAAGACCTTGACCCCGAACGGCTTGCACGCGCGAGGGCCGAGCACGAGAGGAAGAATCGATGAAGATCGGGATCGTGAACCCGTACTCCTGGGACGTGCCCGGGGGGGTGGGCTTTCATATTCGTGACCTTGCGCTGAAGCTTCGTTTGCGCGGCCACGATGTACGTGTGCTGACCCCTTCAACATCCGATGACCTGCCCGAGTGGATTACATCCGCCGGCTCCTCTGTGTCTATTCCCTTCAACGGGTCGGTTGCAAATATTTCCATCAAGCCCAAGGCTCTCGCGCGCACCCGTCGTTGGCTCGCGGACAACGACTTCGATGTGGTGCACGTTCACGAACCCGTCGTGCCTTCGGTGTCGATGGCTGCCGCGATGCTCTCGAGTGCACCTCTCGTGGGTACGTTCCATGCAGCACTCGGACGCTCAGTATCTCGCGCGATTGCGTCGGCTCCGATGCGCCTGTACATGGAACGCATTGGCGTGCGCATCGCTGTCTCAGAAGAGGCTCGACGCACCCTGATTGAGCACCATGGGGGAGACGCCGTCATTATCCCGAACGGCGTGGAAACGGTATCATTTCGCACGGCGCAGCCCCTGGACCAGTGGGTTGCGACGGATGAACGACCAGTCATCGTGTTCCTTGGCCGCCTTGATGAGCCGCGCAAGGGACTGGGTGTTTTCGCGGGTGCGATCGAGTCTGTTCTCGAGCGCGTTCCAGGCGCCCGTTTCTTGATCGCGGGGCGCGGAGATGCTCCCGATATTCGCGCGACTGTGGCACGTTTCGGAGATTCAGTCTCGTTCCTGGGTGGAATCAGCGATGAGGAGAAGGAATCCCTCCTCGCCGGAGCGTCGATCTATGTGGCTCCGCAAACCGGCGGAGAGTCCTTCGGCATTGTCCTTGTCGAGGCCATGGCGGCCCGAACCACCGTTGTTGCCTCCGATATTCCAGCGTTCCGAGCCGTTTTGGAGGATGGTCGAGCAGGCGCACTCTTCGAGACCGGTAACAGTGACTCCCTTGCCTCGGTCCTCTTGGACCTGCTGGGTGATCGCGAGCGCCTCGATGCCCTCGCGGATGCGGGTCAGCGTGCGTCCGCTCAGTACGACTGGGAGGTCGTCGCGGATAAGGTCTTTGAAGTCTACAAGCTCGCCATCGACATGGGCAGTCCTGCAGATTCGGGTTCGAGGCGGGCGCTCGATCTGATTCGTGGCCGTGATGACGAGGAGAACCCCCGATGATTCATGTCTCGCCTTGGACGGTTGTTCTCGCCTGCGTGTGCGTCATCGTGGCGGCCCTCGTCGCGGGCGTCGCCATCACGCGTGCGCGTCGGCTCGATCGCCTGCATCAGCGAATCCTCGCATCGCGCGACGCGCTCTCTCGTCTGCTGTTGCGTCGTGCCTCGGAGGCGGAACTGCTGGCTCACGCAGCCGGCCTTGAAAGCGCGGGTGGCCCCAGCCTCGTCGATGCCGCACGCGCGTATATCCAAGACGGTGGCGATCAGCTGACGACAGACGGACTCGACCGGCGCACGAGTGCGCAGCGTCAGGCGGATCGCGTCGAGGTGAGTGCTCGGCTGGAGCGAGCGTCGGCATTGACGCGTGCGATCCGGGAAACGCTCACACCGGACGTGCGTGCGCGTATTGAGGAGGACCCGCAGGCAAAAGCACGACTCGAGGCACTCGAGGCGACGTGTTACCGCATCGAACTAACCCGAAACGTCCACAACGTCGATGTAGCGGGAGTCCGTGCTCTGCGTTCCGCACGAATGGTAAAATTACTTCGGCTCGCCGGACACGCGCCGGTGCCCGAGCCCATTGACTTTGATGACGACACACATATCGGCGGACGGGGATACTGACATGAACACGACCCACTGGGGAGGGCCGGGAGAAGACTATCGCCTGAAGAAAATTAGCAGTGTTAACGTCGATATGGTGAATGGCATGTCCACGCCAGCCCCCGACGATGCCGCGCCCGTGTGGCAGACGCCGAAGGCACGGCATTCGTTTCCGTGGCTCGAGGTCATCATCACGACAGTCAGCACGATCGGTTTCGTTGCTCTCTTTATCTTCTGGCTGAGCCCGGCGTCATCGGGTGTCGTATCCCTCGTCCGGACGAGCCTTCTCGCGCTCCTTCCTCTCCTCATCGTCGTCAGCTTCATCCTGTTCATTGACCGCTGGGAGCCTGAGCCGTGGAAGACGAAGGGCGCTCTCTTTCTCTGGGGAGCGGGGGTTGCCACGATTTCTGCCGGTATCCTGAACACGGCCCTTCAGGAGAACATCATCCTCTCGCTCGGTGATGTCAATCAATCCAACGCACTCGCCGCTACCTTTATCGCCCCACTCATCGAAGAGACCCTCAAGGGGTTGGGTGTTCTCATCGTCGTCGTCGTGCGTCGAACCAACATCAATTCGATTATCGATGGCGTCGTCTACGCGGGTTTTTCTGCCTCTGGATTCATGTTTGCCGAGGACATCCTGTACTTCCTCAGGGTCGATGATCCCGCTGACAGCGGTCTCCTGTTTACCTTCATTATGCGTGGAATCGCCAGCCCCTTCGTGCACGCCATGGCGACCTCGATGACGGGTATCGGCCTCGCGCTGGCGCTCATCAAGTTCAAGCGCGGCTGGTCCAAGACCGGCATTGTACTGGTGTTCTGGTTCTTCGCGATGGTCATCCACTTCGTATGGAACGGAACCGCGTCGTTCCTGGGTCAATACTTCTTCCTGATCTATCTCGGGATCGAAGTTCCAGCCTTCGTGGTTTGGGCGATCACGCTCATTATTTTGTCCCGGAAGGAAGCCGAGAAGATCCGCGTTGGACTCGTCCCGTACGTGCGTACCGGGTGGCTTATTCCTGGCGAGGTCACGATGGCCACGGATAGGCGAGCACGCAGGGCTGCCCTCAAGTGGGCCCGCAGCGGCGGTCGCGACGCCAAGCGAGCCATGCGTTCCTTCCTCATCAACCTTGCGTCGCTGGGGATGGATCAGCGCCTCATGGCGAAGCATGGCCCCGACCATGCGCGCATCGATAACGATCAGCGCATGCTGGCCGAGGCCGTCGAGAATAGGCGCGAATTCTTGCGTCTGACATCGATCGCCGAGCAGCAACAGGACGTGACCGACGCCGTTTCCCGCCTCGCACAGGCGCGCTAAGAAAGAAGAGGATCTATGAGTAGCAATTACCCCCATTCCATGTCCCCGCAGGGCAACGTGCCGCCGTACCAGCAGCAGGGACAGTCGGGCCCCGGCGGACAGTATGGTGCGCCCGCGAATTCGGGTTATGCTCCCGTGCCTCAGCCCCAGCAGGGACAGTCGGCGCCGGGTGGGCACTATGGTGCGCCTGCGGGTTCGGGTTACGCTCCCGTGCCTCAGCCGGGCGCTTCGGATGTGCCGCAGCCTGCGCGAAGCTACGCTCCCGCTGCTTCCACCGGACAGTCTGTCGGCACTTCGGCACAGATTCCTGCTCCAGATCCGATGACCCGCTTCAAACCCGAAGCACAATTCACCCCGTCCTTCCAGTCGTTCGTCAATACTGCGCCGACCATGCCCGGGCCCAGCGCCGCACAGTATCCGCAGGCTGCACCACAGCAGGTGCAGGCGTGGGCTATGCCCACAACTGCCAAGAAAGCGCCGGTTTTTGAAGCCGTTGTGATCGGTGTCGGCGCGGCTTTGATGCTTGTGGGTATCAGCGGCTTCCTCTTCGCGAGCGGACCGTTCCTTGGTCTTCTCCTCGCCATCTGCTGCCTGATTCCTCTTGCGATTACTCTGACGTTCCTCCAGTTCGTGGACCGCTTTGAGCCCGAACCGTGGTGGACGAAGATCGCGGCTCTGCTGTGGGGCGGTGGTGTGGCGATTTTCTTCGGCATCATCTCGAACGAAATCGCCGGCAGTGTTGTCGCAAGCGCAACCGGTAGCGAAGCTGCGGGACAGACTTTTATGGTCGTTGTTGCCGCTCCAGTCGGCGAGGAATTCCTCAAGGCCCTCGGCGTGCTCGTGATCGTGATAATGCGTCGTAACAGCATTTCCTCCCCGCTCGATGGCCTCGTTTACGCCGGTTATTCAGCGGCCGGATTCTTGGTTGTCGAAGACTTCACCTATTTCGTGAGAGGCGCCTACGCCGGGCAATTCGCTCAAATGTTCATGATGCGTGTCTTCCTGGGTGTCTTCGGACACATCATGTACACCTCGTGCACCGGCTGGGCGATCGGGTGGGCAGCGACACACACTCGTTCGGTGGGTACCGGCATCGGCGTGAGCCTCCTCGGCTACCTCATCGGTGTGACGATGCACGGTGTGTGGAACGGATCCTCGGTGATCTCTGGTAGCCGCGGTGGCTTCTTGTTGCTCTACTTCATCATTCAGGTTCCCCTGTTCTGTGGCTGGCTGTTCTTCGTGTCCCGTGCGATGCGTCGAGAGCGGTGCGATATCGCCGCCGGTCTCATGCCCTACGTCAACCAGGGCTGGATTCTGCCGAGCGAGGTCCAGATGGTGTGCGATCCCGCTGCACGCCGCAACGCGCTCTCCTGGGTGGCGAGCGGCGGCCCTGAAGCAAAGCGGGCGATGAAGTCCTTCATGAACAACTTGGCGTCCCTCGGCCTCGACCAGGTCATCATGAACGTGCGCGGTCCCGAAAAGGGCCGCATCGAGGGCACTCAGGAAAAGGTGCGGGAGGCGACAAGTCAGCGTCAGAAGTTCCAGGCACTCATGGGCATCCGCCCCATGTGAGTGTTTCGATTCACACGGTCGTTGCATGGCGTTTTCATAGGTCACGCATAGGATGATGCCGCACGATGGCGGGGAGAGAAAGGAAACAAACGTGACTCACGCTCATCCTGCCCGCCCTTCGTCGCGGGCCCTCACCGTGTGCTCGATCATCTTGATCGTCATCGGTATTCCGGCACTGGCCCACGAGGTGGTTGGTGCGATTGACGGAACGACCAGCACCACTGCGGCGCTCGCCGTGAGTGCATCGTGCGTCAGCGCTCTCGTCGGCCTCCTCTTCTTGGCCTGGGTGGCGCGATTCACCCCGTCGGTCCTGTCGTGGATTGCCGCATTCACGTGGGGCACCGGCGGTGCGCTCATGATCGCAGGCATCGGTAACGGCCTCATCGACGCCGCGGTGGAATCGACCAGCATGAGCGATTCTGCGGTTGATTTTGTCACCTCCGTTGCTACGGGGCCCGTTGTGGAGGAGACCGCGAAGGGCATAGGCGTTCTCATCCTGATCCTCGCCGCCCGTAAACTGCTGACCCATCCCTCGCAGGGCGCAGTCCTGGGTGTCCTCGTTGGTCTCGGCTTCGCGTGGGGCGAGGACATGGGCTACTACGTGAGCGCCCTCGACGAGGGGATGGGCGGACTGTGGGAATCCTTCCTGGCGCGTGCGCTCCTGGGTGGCTACGGGCACGCAATCTTCACGGGTGTCTTCGGATACGCTCTCGCCTGGGCTGCGCTGCGTGCGAAGAATGTGTTTGCCAGCATCCTCGTTGCTGTCGGTGGGTTCATCGCGGCCCTCGCGCTCCACGGCCAGGCCAACGGCGTTGGCTTTCTGGCGCCCGAGGACTCGTGGAACCTCACCTACGGAGCTATCGAGGTTCCCGTGCTACTTGTGAGCGTCGCGCTCCTCGTGTGGGGCCTGCGTCGCCACCGGGCTACCCTGGAGGCATGAGCGCACTCGACTGGCCTGTGGACGCGGACGGCTATCCCCACCGGGAGGCCGCCCGCGTCCTTCTGTTTGACGGTGAGGGACGTGTCCTGTTGGCGAAGGGCCACGATGAGGATCAGCCGGAGCGATTCTGGTGGTTCACGATTGGGGGTGGCATCGAGGAAGGAGAGGATCCGCGCAGCGCAGCTGTCCGTGAGGTTTTCGAAGAAACAGGGATCGAGCTGGCCCCTGACGATTTGGTCGGCCCCGTGCTCTACCGGACCGCTGAGTTTGACTTCCTGGCGGTCACCGCACGCCAGGACGAGTGGTATTTCCTCGCCCATACGCCGTCGACGGCGCTGAGCCGGGAGGGTTGGACCGATCTGGAGCGATCCGTCATCGACTGCCAGGCCTGGTGGGACATTGACGAGGCTGTGGATCAGATTGACGCAGACATCTACCCCGCGCAGATTCTTGAGTACGCCCGTTCGTGGCTCCATGGTTGGGATGGGCGCATGATCCGCCTCACGGACACGCGCGAGCCCTGACGTCGGCGGCTAGACGAGTCCGAGGGGAGTGATAGCCAGGGAGAGATCCGGCGTGTTGAGCTGGATCGACACCTGATCGCGAACGGCGGGCTTTGCGCAGAACGCGATACCGACGCCGGCCTCGTACATCATTGGGATGTCGTTCGCCCCGTCGCCGATCGCAACCGTGCGCTCGAGGGGAAGGTTGAGCGCCGAGGCCCATGAACGCAGGCAGTCGACCTTCACATGGGAGGTGACGATGCGGCCCAACACGCGGCCCGTCAGTACACCGTCTACGACCTCAAGGTGGTTTGCCGCGTAGAAATCGATGCCGAGGGAGGCCGCCAGGGGAGCGACCACTTCCTCGAAGCCGCCCGACACGATGCCGAACTTGCCGCCGCAGCGGTGGACCGCTTCGATGAGCTCGCGTGCTCCCTCCGTGGGAGTGATGGAGGTCAGGACATCGCCAAACACAGATTCCGGGACACCCGCGAGGGTCGCGACCCGCTCCCGCAGCGACTGCGCGAAATCGAGCTCGCCGTTCATGGCGCGGGAGGTAATCTCGGCGACCTGCTCTCGCGTACCCGCGGCCTCGGCAAGCTCCTCGATGACCTCCTGACTAATCAACGTCGAATCGACGTCTGTGACGACGAGGCCGGGTGCCTCGCTGGGAAATAGCAGCGGGGCACCCGGCTCATCAAGATGGAGCGTCATACTCACTTGTGGACGACCGTGCCCTTGGGGACGACCGTGATGCCGGACTCGGTCACCGTGAAGCCGCGCTCGAGGTCGTGCTCGAGATCGACGCCGACGACGGCGCCTTCCTCGACGATGACGTTTTTATCCAGAATCGTCTTGACGACCCGCGAGGAACGACCGATGCGAGACCCGTGCATAACGACCGAATCCTCGATCTTCGCCCACGAGTGAACGTAGGTGTGAGGGGAGACGATCGAGCGCACGATCTCACCACCGGAGACAATGACGCCGGGGGAAACGAACGAGTCGATCGCATGACCCAGGCGATCCTCATCACCGTAGACGAACTTTGCGGGCGGCAGGGAACCGTCGATCATCGTCATCGTCGGCCAATCGCGGTTGTACAGGTTGAACACCGGGTGCACCGAGATGAGGTCCATGTTTGCCTCGTAGTAGGCGTCCAGCGTACCAACGTCGCGCCAGTAATCGCGGTCGCGGTCGGTCGAACCCGGCACGTCGTTGTCCTGGAAGTCGTAAACGCCGCACTCGCCGCGCTCCACGAACCACGGGATGATGTTGCCTCCCATGTCGTGCTTGGAATCGGGGTTAGCCGCGTCCTCGCGCAGGGCGTTGACCAGATCCTTCGTGGTGAACACGTAGTTGCCCATCGAGGCAAGCACCTTGGTCGGATCATCGGGCAGACCGACCGCATGCTTGGGCTTCTCGAGGAAATTCTTCACGACGCCGCCCTCGCCGTCGATGACGCCGAGCGCGGGAGCCAGCTCGATCGGCTGGCGGATGCCGGCGACCGTGGCGGGCAGACCCGAATCGATGTGGTGCTGGACCATCTGCGAGAAGTCCATGCGGTAGATGTTGTCGGCGCCGATGATGACGATGTATTCCGGTGCCTCGTCATCAACGATGTTGAGGGACTGGTAGATAGCATCCGCGCTACCCAGGTACCAGTGCGGTCCGCGACGCTGCTGGGCCGGCACGGGGGCAATGAAGTTGCCGAGTAGGGGAGATGTGTACCAGGTCTTCGTGACGTGGCGGTCAAGGGAATGGGACTTGTACTGCGTCAAGACAACAATCTTGAGGTATCCGGAATTCACGATGTTCGACAGCGCGAAATCGATGAGACGGAAGTGCCCACCGAACGGGACGGCCGGCTTTGCGCGGTCCTCCGTCAGGGGCATCAGTCGCTTACCCTCACCGCCCGCGAGAACGATTGCCAGGACGTGGTTCTTTGCCATGTGGCACCTCTTCGTTGGTCGAGTGGACTCGCATCGGCGCGAATCCGTGGGAGTGGTCACACTGTATTACAAATGTCTATCGATTGCTACATCGTCTCGTTTTCTATCAGCACTGACGTGAGATCGGATACGATGTGTGCTACGCGTCGCTACTGTCGGAAGGACCCCATCATGCGCGTCGATCTGCTTACCCGCGAATACCCGCCCCACGTCTACGGAGGCGCTGGCGTTCACGTCCTTGAACTGGCAAAGGTCCTGCGTGGGCTGGTCGATGACCTGCGGGTGCAGGCGTTTGACGGTCCGCGTGAGCCGGGCACCGATGGTGCCGACCCGGGAGTGACCGGGCATGCCGACCTGCCTCAGCTGGCCGGAGCGAATCCGGCCTTACGTACCCTGGGCGTTGACCTTGAGATCGCCGCTGCGTGTGAGGGCTCGAACCTCGTGCACTCGCACACCTGGTATGCGAACTTCGCCGGTCATGTGGCTTCATTGCTGGGTGACATTCCCCATGTTATCTCTGCCCACTCGCTCGAGCCGCTGCGCCCATGGAAGGCCGAGCAGCTCGGCGGCGGCTACCGCCTCTCCTCCTACGTGGAGAAGACCGCCTACGAGGCGGCCAGCGCGATCGTCGCCGTGTCGAACGGTATGCGCGACGACATCCTGCGCTGCTACCCAGGCATTGATCCCGACCGAGTGCATGTCATCCACAACGGCATCGACCTGAACAAGTGGCACGCGCCCGAAGGCGAAGCGGGAGAGGAACTGCGTGCCCGCGTGCTCGCCGAGCACGGTATTGACCCGTCGCGTCGCACCGTCGTCTTCGTCGGCCGTATCACCCGCCAGAAGGGCCTGCCGTACTTCCTGCGCGCCGCCCAGCTTCTTCCCGAGGACGTCCAGCTGGTCCTGTGTGCAGGTGCCCCCGATACCCCCGAAATTGCGGCCGAGGTTGAGGGCCTCGTCGCCGAGCTGCGTGCCCGACGCTCCGGCGTCGTCCTCATTTCCGAAATGCTTCCCCAGCCGGAGGTTGCTGCGATCCTCTCCTCGGCGCAGGTGTTCATGACGCCTTCCGTCTACGAACCCCTCGGTATTGTGAACCTGGAGGCGATGGCCCTGGGCCTGCCCGTCGTTGGTACCGCAACCGGCGGCATTCCCGACGTGATCGTCGACGGAGAGACGGGCTACCTCGTGCCGATCGAGCAGAAGCAGGACGGGACGGGAACGCCGCTGGATCCGCGCGCGTTTGAAGAAGCGATGGCCGACCGCCTGATTCGAGTTCTCGACGATCCCGAGCTGGGGCGCCGCATGGGCGAGGCCGGTCTGGCACGCGCCCGCGATCACTTCTCGTGGGAAGCGATCGGCGTCAGGACTGCCGAGCTGTATCGTTCGCTTGTTTAGGGCGCACGCCACCCTACAGACGACTAGGCTGGATACATGACTTACGTCCTGAATCTCTCTCACGTGTCGCTCCAACGGGGGGACGCGAAGATCCTGTCCGATGTCTCATGGTCAACGCGTCCTCGTCAGCACTGGGTCATCGTTGGTCCTAATGGTGCTGGTAAGACCACGCTGGCACGCGTCGCATCCGGCCGCATCGCGCCGGACGGCGGCGAGGTGACTGTCTCGGAGACAGATCTGGCACAGGCTGATCCCGCCGAGGTAGCTACCCGCGTCGGACTGGCCTCCGCCGCGGTGGCTACCAAGATCGTGCCAACGCAGTCGGTTCTCGACACTGTTCGCAGTGCCGCCTGGGGCTTGGCTGTGGCTCACGACGAGGAGTACGAGCAGGTTGATGATGAGCGTGCCCGCGCGCTCATGGACATCTTCGGTGTCTCGCACCTCGCCCAGCGTGAGTTTTCGACGCTGTCCGAGGGCGAGGCCCAGCGCGTGCTGCTGGCGCGCGCCCTCATGACCGACCCTGAGGTGCTCATCCTCGACGAGCCGACCTCGGGCCTCGACCTGGGTGCTCGCGAGCTGCTGATCGCCGCTCTCTCGGAGATCATGCAGGGTTCGAAATCCCCGCAGGTCGTCCTGGTGACGCATCAGATCGAAGAGATCCCCGCGGGCGTCACACACTGCGCAATCATGTCGAACGGTGCGGTCACGCACCAGGGGCCGATTGAAGACGTCCTGACGGGTGTCAACCTGTCCGAGGTGTACGGCATGCCTCTGCTTGCCGGCAACACTGACGGGCGCTGGTGGGCGCGCGGTGTGAGCGCGTGAGAATAGGAGCGTGAGCGGTATGTGGTGGCTGTGGATTCTCGGTGCCCTCCTCTGCGGAATCGTCGAGGTCATGAGCGTGAGCTTTGTGTTCCTCATGTTTGCGATCGGCGCGCTGGCCGCCGGCATCGCGGGCGCGTTCGGCGCGAACCTGACGGTTCAGGTCATCGTTTTCATTGTCGTGTCGATTGCCCTCCTGGTCATCCTGCGTCCCTTCCTCAAGGGGCGTATTGATCGATCCAGCGGTTACGTTCCGAGCAACACTGACGGTCTGATTGGCAAGACTGGATACGTGACCGAGGCCGTGGGAGAGCGCCACGGGCGTATCCAGTTTTCCGGCGGAGAGTGGAGCGCGCGTACCGAGGGGCCCACGCTGCCCGTTGGCGCCGAGGTTCGTGTTGACCGCATCGACGGTGCAACCGCCGTCGTGAGCGCCCTCGACCCGGCCTCTGCGGCTCCGACACATCCATACGGAGACTCGATCTCCTGATCCCGCACATCTTGTATTTTCATCGACGTAAGAAAGGAAAGACGCTGTGAATTCAGGAAACATCATCGGTAACATCGCGTTCATCGTGGTGCTTGCTCTCGTCGTTTTCGTCGTGGTCTCGCTTGCACGCGCAGTGCGGATCGTTCCGCAGTCGCAGGCGTACGTTGTGGAGCGTCTTGGTCGGTTCCAGGCGGTCATGCAGGGTGGTTTCCACCTGCTGGTCCCCTTCGTGGACCGCGTTGCCGCTCGTATCGATCTGCGTGAGCAGGTCGCGAACTTCCCGCCGCAGCCCGTCATCACCGCCGACCAGGCGATGGTGTCGATCGACTCCGTTATCTACTTCCAGATCACGGATCCGCGCAGCGCGACCTACGAGGTCGCTAACTTCCTGCAGGCGATCGAGCAGCTGACCGCGACGACCCTGCGTAACCTGATTGGTTCTCTCGATCTTGAGCAGACCCAGACGTCGCGCGAGTCGATCAATAAGCAGCTGCGCGGTGTCCTCGACGAGGCCACAGGCCCGTGGGGCATTCGCGTCACCCGCGTGGAACTCAAGTCCATCGAGCCGCCGCCGCGAGTGCTGGCCGCCATGGAGCAGCAGATCACGGCTGAACGTACCAAGCGTGCGACGATTCTGACGGCCGAGGCCGAGCGTGAGGCCCAGATCAAGAAGGCCGAGGGTGCCAAGCAGGCCGCCGTTCTGGCCGCGTCTGCCCAGCAGGAAGCACAGGTTCTTCAGGCGAAGGGCCAGAAGGAAGCCCTGATTCTGCAGGCCGAGGGTGCCCGTCAGGCGCAGATCCTGCGTGCTCAGGGTGAATCCGAGGCCATTCAGACGGTCTTTGCGGCAATTAACGCCGGTAAGGCCACTCCCGAGCTCCTGTCCTACAAATACCTTGAAATGCTGCCGAAGATCGCCGATGGTCAGGCGTCCAAGCTGTGGATGCTTCCCTCCGATCTCACCGGCGCACTGGAATCCATCTCGAAGGGTTTCAACCTGGGCAAGTAGACTGAAGCCATGCCGGGCCGACCGCAGTCCCTGCGGTCGGCCCGTTCATTTTCTCGACGGGAGGACATCGGTGGATTCGCATCAGGAATATGTGCTGCGTGAGGTGGCGCAGAAGAACATTCGTTTTATTCGTTTGTGGTTCACGGATGTTGCGGGCGTCTTGAAGTCAATTTCGATCGACCCGGGCGAGCTTGAAGAAGCATTCGCCGAGGGGATTGGTTTCGACGGGTCTGCGGTCGAGGGCTTGACGCGCGTCTACGAGTCGGACATGCTCCTGAAGCCTGATGCCTCGACGTTTCAGTTGCTCCCGTGGCGTTCGAATGATGACCCGGTGGCGCGCATGTTCTGCGACGTGCTCATGCCTGACGGGCGGCCTGCGCCTTCCGATCCGCGCGGCGTACTCGAGCGCACCGTCCAGCGGGCTGCGGATGCGGGTTTCCGTGTCATGATCCACCCCGAGATCGAGTTTTATCTCCTGCGTCAGCCCGTCACTCCCGACCGTATGATTCCGGTCGACCAAGCCGGCTACTTCGACCATGTCGCGCGCGGAGACTCGAACGATTTCCGTCGTCGTGCGGTGCGGATGCTGGAGGATATGGCGATCCCGGTCGAGTTCTCTCACCACGAGGGCGGGCCCGGACAAAACGAGATCGACCTGCGCGCCGTGGATCCCGTGCGTGCTGCGGACAACATCATGACCGCACGTACTCTGATCGAAGAGGTCGCGCTGCGCGAGGAGCTCGTCGCGACGTTCATGCCCAAGCCCTTTATCGAGCATCCGGGTTCGGGCATGCACACGCACCTGTCGCTGTTCGAGGGGGAAGAGAACGCGTTTTTCTCCCCGGCAGGTCAGTACCGTCTGTCGACGACGGGGCGCCAGTTCATCGCGGGCCTGCTCGCGCACGCCGAGGAGATCGCGGCGATCACGAACCAGCACGTGAACTCCTACAAGCGTCTGTGGGGCGGGGGAGAAGCTCCTTCCTACGTGTGCTGGGGTCACTTGAATCGTTCGGCGCTCGTGCGCGTCCCGCTGTACAAGCCGAAGAAGGCCGCTGCCGCGCGCATCGAGTACCGCGCTCCCGACCCGAGCGCGAATCCCTACCTGGCGTTCGCCGTCCTCATCGCAGCGGGGCTCGACGGCATCGACAAGAAGATGGAGCTGATGCCCGAGGCCGAGGACAACGTGTGGGACCTGTCGGATCGAGAGCGTCAGGTCATGGGCATTCACGCCCTGCCTGCCTCGTTGGCGGACGCCGTGCGTGCCATGAAGAGTTCCGACCTGGTGGCCTCTACGCTCGGCGAGCAGGTGTTCGACTACGTTATTCGTAACAAGCGCAAGGAATGGACGGAATACCGCCAGCAGATTACTCGCCAGGAGCTTGAGCAATTCCTGAAGGTCGTTCCGCGGTGACGCCGGACGAGCTTCGGATTGCCGGATTCCTGGACCCTCGCCGAGCCCTCGACTTTTTCGAGGAGCTTCCGGGTGGAGCCGAGGTATGGGCGGCGGACCTGGGAGCCAGTGCCGACCCCGACCAGGCGCTCCTGGCAGCGATCCGCCTGCACGAAGCCGACCCCGGCCTCGTGCGCCGATTGGCCGACGACCCGGCCTCACGGCGTCGCGTGTGTGCCGTGCTGGGCGGCAGTCAGTGGCTGGGCGACTACGTGATCGCCGATCCCGCTCGTGTGGTGTCGATCTGGGAGGATCCCGGTGAGAGCAGGCAGGTGCTCCTGGAATCCGTGGGCGCGACGCGGACCGGTGGTGGAGCGTGCGTCGCCTCGGAAGGGGTAAACGCGGACGACCTGCGCGCAGCCTACCGACGTGTTCTCCTGTACCTGGCCGCCGATGATCTGACGAGTGAGGATCCCGAGGCTCTCATGCCCGAGGTAGGGCGACGCATTGCGGACCTCGTGGATGCGACGCTCGAGGCTGGTCTCGCACTCGCCCGTCGCGACATCGATCCACAGGGGCAGACTCCGTTTGCGATCATCGCGATGGGTAAGACGGGAGCGCGCGAGCTCAACTACATCTCCGACGTCGACGTTGTCTACGTCGCTGAAGCCGGGGTGGATCAGGACGAGCGTGTGGCCCTCGAAGTCGCTACGCGACTTGCGGCGGCAACCGCTTCCGCGTGCTCGGGGCCGGGCACGCAGGCGCCACTGTGGACCGTCGATGCCAACCTACGCCCGGAGGGACGCAACGGGGCCCTCGTACGCACCGTTGAGTCCTACCGACAATACTGGGACAAATGGGCACAGACGTGGGAGTTTCAGGCGCTGCTGAAGGCCCGTGCCTGCGCCGGAGACGAGACTGTTGGGCGAGCCTTCGAGGATGCCGCGCAGCCCTACCTGTGGAGCGCTGCCACTCGTGAAGGGTTCGTCGAGGCTGCGCGCGCGATGCGTCGAAGGGTCGAGGACAACATCTCGCGTTCGCATGCGTCGCGTGAACTTAAGCTCGGACGTGGCGGCCTGCGCGACGTCGAGTTCACGGTCCAGCTGCTCCAACTTGTCCACGGCAGAACGGATGCCTTCCTGCGCGTGCGCTCGACGCTGGAGGCGATTGAAGCGCTGCGAGACGGCGGCTATATCGCCCGCAGCGATGCTGATCAGCTCGCATCTTGCTATCGCTTCCTGCGCGCCGTCGAGCACCGCACTCAGCTACCTCGCATGCGCCGCACGCATCTGATTCCGGACAAGGAACGGGAACTGCGTGTCCTCGGGCGCGCGATGGACCGCTTACGCTTCCCCGACGCGGGCTCGATCAGTGCCGCGATCGATGAGGTACGTGCACGGGTACGTGCCCTGCACGAGGACGTCTTCTACCGACCGATCATCGCCGCAACGGCTTCGCTGAGCGAGGACGAGGTCTCACTGCACGCAGATGGTGCGCGTGACCGCCTCGCTGCGATCGGCTACCGTGATCCGGCGGGTGCCCTCACACATATCGCTGCTCTCACGCAGGGGACGAGCAGACGCGCTGCAATTCAGCGCCACCTACTCCCCGTGTTTATCTCGTGGCTTGCGGCTGGGGCCGACCCCGATATGGGCCTGCTGAATTTCCGCATCCTGTCAGAGGATATCGGCGATTCGCACTGGTACCTCGCGCTCCTGCGTGACTCGGGTGTGGCCGCCCGCAGGCTGACCACTATGCTCCCGAACTCCAGGTGGATCGCCGAGGCGCTCGCCAAGCGTCCCGAGGCCGTCGCCTGGCTCGATGACGATGACGAGCTGGCACCGCGCGAGCCGCATCGGCTGGCTCGGGAAGTGGCGGCGCTCATTGACCGCCATGAGGATGCGTCCGAGGCGGCTGCACGAGTCCGTGCTGTGCGCACGCGTGAGCTGACCCGTTGCGCGATGACCGACCTCCTGGATGGCGTCAATCCTCGTGGAAACGCGATCGCCGACGCCACGGATGCTGCCATCCTCGGAGCCCTCGCCATCGCTTCGCGGGAGGAACGCGAGCGCTGGGGCGGGCAGCGGGCGAACGTCATCTTTGTCGCGATGGGGCGCTATGGGGGCCGCGAGTGCTCCTACGCGTCCGATGCGGATGTCATCGCCGTACACGAGGCGGTCGGAGGGACAACAGATGCCGAGGCTGCGGCGAGCGCAACAGTGATCGTCAACCGTGTGAAGAGCCTTCTCGGTTCGGCCACCAGCCAACTGGGTATCGTCGTCGATCTTGACCTGCGCCCCGAGGGCAAGAACGGCCCGATGAGTCGCACGATCAGGTCACATCGCGAGTACGCGCAGCGCTGGGCTTCCACGTGGGAGCGGCAAGCGGCGGTGCGCGCGCGTCCGATTGGGGAGGGGGAGCTTGCCGATCAGGCGCGAGAGCTCTTCGCGGAGCTCGCCTACGGGGGAGTGAGTGAGTCGGATGTGCGAGACATTCGCTTGCTGAAAGCCCGCATGGAGAACGAGCGTTTGCCGCGCGGCATTGAGCCCGCTCGCCACGTGAAGCTCGGCCCCGGTGGCCTCACGGACGTCGAGTGGACGATTCAGCTCATCCAGATGCGCGCCGGTATGCGCAACCCCGCGCTGCGTACGCCGTCGACGACGCAGGCGATCCTGGCTGCTCGGGATCACGATCTGATGAGTGCCCAGGACACGCAGATTCTCCTCGAAGCCTGGGACATGGCGACCCGTATCCGCGCTGCGAATACGCTGGCGAGCGGCCGCATGAGCGGTGTGAAGCTCGACGTTTTACCCCGTGACAGTGCGGAGCTGCGTGCTCTTGCGGCGATCCTCGGGTACGGTAGCGGCGGGCTGAATGCCCTCGAAGAAGACTGGCTGCGCGCCGGACGCAAGGCGCGCGCCGTGATGGAACGACTTTTCTGGGAGCAGCAGTGAAGATTGTGCTGGTACGGCACGGACAGACACCCGCGAATCGCCTCGGCGCGCTTGACACCGTGCGCCCGGGCCTCGGGCTGACCCCCGAAGGGTTGCTGCAGGCCCAGCGTCTCGCGGATCGGTGGGAGGCCGAGGTCGCGCCTCCACCGAGCGTCATCGCGCTGTCCGGCCTGCTCCGCACGCGCCTGACGGCGGCACCGCTGGCGAGCAGGTACGGCTTGACCCCGCAGGTGCACCCCGGCATCCGTGAGCTGCGTTCCGGTGACCTTGAAATGGCTGCAGACCCGGCTTCCCAGTCTCTCTACGTGCGCACAACCCTGTCGTGGTGTGCGGGTGAGCTGGATAACCGTATGCCCGGCGGCGAAAATGGGCGCGAGGCACTGGCGCGCTCGCTCGAGACCGTTCGTCGCGTGGGCCTGGAAGCGCGTGAGCAAGCGGGGGACGAGGCCGTCGCGGTCTTCGTTATCCACGGCGCGCTCACGCGCCTGCTGGCCACCTGGTTGTCCCAAGAGATCGACGAGGAACTCGTCTCCCAGCACTTCATGTCGAACACGGGCACCTCCGCCTTCGAGTGGGCGCCCGACTTCACCCCGGCCTGCGCCGACGAACTGGCGAAGGGGCTCCACGCCCTGACGTGGAACGACAGGCCCCTCGATCAGTGGTCCGCAGACTGCTCCTGACCGGGCGCCACGAAGGCTGACACCTCGAAAGGAAACGAGCGGTATCTGAAGTAGTTCTCCAGGTAGGACAGGTGGTCCTCGCACGCCAGCCACGTCTTCGTGCGGGCGCGGTGGATCGCCGGGTTGCGCCAGTCGATCCGGTAGATCGCGGCGTTCGTGCATTCGCGCGCGGAGCAGATGCCCGAGGCGCTTTCGACTCCCAGAGCCATGGTGTCCTCCCGATGCGGTTACGCTTGGAAGTATGCCAACCCTCGTTCTCGTTCGCCACGCGCAGGCCGCCTACTCCTACCCCGACCGTTCCCGCCCGCTCACCGACGTCGGGCGAGACCAGGCCGCGCGCCTCGGGGCGACCCTCGCCCGCGAGATCGGCGCATTCAGCGTCGCCGTCTCTTCCGACGCCCAGCGCGCCCGCGAAACCTTCGCGGCGATCCTCGCGCGCGCGGGCGCCGACGAGGCCTGGCACGACCGCTCCATCTACGACGGCGGCGAGGAGGAGATCATCGAGCTGGCCCGCACCTTCACCGGGCAGACAGGCCTGATCGTCGGGCACGAACCCGTCATCTCCTACGCCGGATACATCCTCGCCCGCAAGGAAGACCGAGGGGCAGCTGACAGGGGAGTGCCCACCGCTACCGCCCTCGTCCTCTCCTTCGACGGCGCGTGGGAGGACCTCGCGCCCGAAACATGCGCCATGAGGGTCTTCTACACCCCGCCCACCCGCTAGCGTGCGTGCCCCGGGGAGGCGGCCATGGCCTCGTCCCCGATGCTGTGACGGTGTTTACGTTTGTCCACGAGGACGCCACACACATGGGGGAGAGCCTCCTCAACGCGTTAGAATATGGCGGTATCTATCCACCCAACAGGGAGAAGTGATGTCGGGACACTCTAAGTGGGCGACCACCAAGCACAAGAAGGCCGCCATTGACGCCAAGCGCGGCAAGCTCTTCGCGCGCCTCATCAAGAACATTGAGGTTGCAGCTCGCACGGGCGGCGGCGACCCCGCTGGCAACCCGACCCTGTACGACGCCATCCAGAAGGCGAAGAAGAACTCCGTTCCCGCCGACAACATCGACCGCGCCGTCAAGCGCGGCTCCGGTGCCGAGGCCGGCGGTGCGAACTACGAGACGATCATGTACGAGGGCTACGGTCCGGGCGGTGTTGCCTTCCTGGTGGAGTGTCTGACGGATAACCGTAATCGTGCGGCCTCCGACGTGCGCTTGGGCTTCACCCGCCACGGCGGCTCGCTGGCCGACCCGGGTTCGGTGTCCTACCTGTTCTCGCGTCGCGGCATCGTCGAGGTGCCCGCCGCCGACGGTGTGGACGAGGAATCCATCATGATGGCGGTCCTGGATGCGGGTGCCGAAGAGGTTGAGGACGCCGGCGAGCTCTTCGTCGTCGAGTCCGACCCCAAGGACGTTGTCGCCGTGCGTACCGCCCTGCAGGACGCCGGCATCGACTATGACTCCGCCGAAGTCCAGTTCGTCGCCTCCACCGAGGTCGAGCTTGATCTCGAGGGCGCCCTCAAGGTCAACAAGCTCATCGACGTCCTTGAGGACTCCGACGACGTGCAGAACATCTACACGAACATGTCCCTGTCGGACGAGGTTCGTGCCCAGCTGGAAGAGCAGGAGTGAACATGAGCGATTCGACCGCTAAGCGCGAGGTCGGCACCCCTCAGGTCAAGCGTGGCATGGCCCAGATGCTCAAGGGAGGCGTCATCATGGACGTCGTGACCCCCGAGCAGGCGAAGATTGCCGAGGATGCGGGCGCCGTGGCCGTCATGGCCCTCGAACGCGTCCCCGCCGACATCCGCGCCCAGGGTGGCGTGGCCCGCATGTCTGACCCGGACCTGATCGAAGGCATCATTGAGGCCGTGTCGATCCCGGTTATGGCCAAGGCCCGCATCGGTCACTTCGTCGAGGCGCAGGTGCTGCAGTCCCTCGGCGTCGACTACATCGACGAGTCCGAGGTCCTGACCCCCGCCGATTACAGCCACCACATTGACAAGTGGAACTTCACCGTCCCCTTCGTGTGCGGTGCGACCAACCTCGGTGAGGCGCTGCGCCGCATCAACGAGGGCGCGGCCATGATCCGCTCCAAGGGCGAGGCCGGCACCGGCGACGTCTCCAACGCGACCACGCACATGCGTAAGATCCGCGACGAGATCCGCCACCTGACCTCCCTGCCCGAGGACGAGCTCTACGTCGCCGCCAAGGAACTGCAGGCCCCCTATGAGCTCGTCGCCGAGGTTGCCCGCGAGGGTCGCCTCCCCGTCGTGCTGTTCACGGCCGGTGGCATCGCTACCCCCGCCGACGCTGCCATGATGATGCAGCTGGGTGCCGAGGGCGTCTTCGTCGGCTCGGGCATCTTCAAGTCCGGCGACCCCGCCAAGCGCGCTGCTGCCATCGTGAAGGCCACGACCTTCTACGACGACCCGTCCGTCATCGCCGAGGTCTCGCGTGGCCTGGGCGAGGCAATGGTCGGTATTAACGTCGACGACCTGCCTGTTGATCACCGTCTCGCGGAGCGCGGATGGTGACCATCGGCGTTCTCGCCCTCCAGGGTGACGTCGCAGAGCACGTGCGGGCGCTGGAAAACTCCGGCGCCCGCGCGCTGCTTGTGCGAAGGGTTTCTGAACTGAAGCAGGTTGATGGCCTGGTCATCCCGGGCGGTGAGTCGACGACCATGTCGAATCTTCTCCTGTCTTTCGGGCTTTTTGACACGCTCAACGAACGCATTGCCTCCGGCATGCCCGTGTATGGGACGTGTGCGGGCATGATCATGCTCGCCTCGTCGATCTTGGATGGTCGCGAGGATCAGCGCTCTTTCGGCGCGCTCGACATGGTTGTGCGCCGTAATGCCTTCGGCCGTCAGGTGGACTCCTACGAGGAGGACCTGGATGTCGTCGGCCTTGAGGGCGGCCCTTTCCACGCTGTCTTTATCCGGGCCCCGTGGGTCGAGTCGGTGGGTGAGGGCGTCGAGGTGATCGCGCGCGCCGGTAACCGTGCTGATGGCCCGATTGTCGCCGTACGCCGCGGCAACGTGATGGCGACATCCTTCCATCCTGAGGTGGGTGGGGACGACCGCATTCACGCGATGTTCGTCGACATGGTGGCCAGCGCTTAATGCGCGTCATGGGCATCGACCCGGGCTTGACTCGCTGCGGACTCGGAGTTGTTGACGTCGATGCGTCGCGGCGTGCCTCGCTTGTCTACGTCGGTGTTGCGCGCACCGATAAGGATCTGGCGACGCACTTTCGCCTCCGTACCATCGCTGATGCAATCGATAGTGTCATCGAACGCTACGAACCTGAGGTCGTTGCTATTGAGCGCGTCTTCGCGCAGGACAACCTGCAGTCGGTGACGACGACCATGCAGGTGATGGGTGCGGCGATGACCTGCGTGGGGCGTGCCGGACTTCCGATGGCAGTGCATACGCCCTCCGAGGTGAAGTCTGCTGTTTCTGGAAATGGCAACGCGGATAAAGCGCAGGTGCAGGCGATGGTCGCGCGCATCCTCGGCCTCGCGAAAGCTCCCAAACCTGCGGACGCCGCTGACGCGCTGGCCATCGCGATCACGCACGCGTGGCGGGGGACCGGTTTGCTCGGCGCGCCTGAGGACTCCTCGGTGGCCGTGTCGATCTCGGGTCGCCTGACTGCCCGCGGGTCTATGACGCCCGCTCAGCGCGCATGGGCCGAGGCCCAGGCCGCGCAACGCCGAACGGGTGCTGTCGATCCGAGGCGTAGGCGTGGCTAGAATCGTACATATGTTCGCCTGCGTGTGGGCGAACCATGAACGAAAGGAACGCAGTGATCTCCATTTTGCGCGGCACTGTCGCGAGCGTCGGCCTCGACCATATTGATATCCTCGTCGGAGGAATTGGTTTTCGCGTGCACGTGACGCCGGCTTTTGCGCAGGGTGCTTCCCGCGACGCGGAGATGACGGTGTTCACGTCCATGATCGTGCGCGAGGACTCGATGACCCTGTACGGCTTCGAATCCGTGGATGAGCGCGACGTGTTCACGAAGCTCCTGTCGGTCTCGGGTATCGGCCCCAAGATTGCTCTCGCGGCGCTGGCGGTCCTGCGTCCCGACGACCTGCGACGTGCCGTCCGTGATCAGGACCTGGCTACCCTCCAGCGCATCCCCGGTGTGGGCAAGAAATCGGCTCAGCGCATGGCGCTCGAGATCGGCGATAAGCTTGGAACCCCTGCGGTCCTGCCGGGTGGAGAAACCGCCGCTGCTCCCGCGCCCACTGAGGATGCGGTGGCCGCCGAGGTGAGCGCCGCCCTGGTTGGTCTCGGATGGTCCGAGGCTCAGGCCGCCAAGGCGATCGAGAAGTTCGCGGGCAGTGGCCTCGGTGCTTCGGACATGCTGCGCGCCGCTCTCGTGACCCTGGGAGGCGGACGTGGCTGATCAGATGGATTCGGGTTTCGACGTCGATGCGATGCGCATCGTCGCTCCCGACGCAGGCGAGCTTGAGCGTGCCGCCGAGGCCGCTCTGCGCCCCAAGAAACTCTCGGAGTTCGTAGGTCAGCGGGTCGTGCGCGGACAGCTCCAGCTCGTTCTCGATGCCGCGCGCATGCGCTCAGCCAGCCCCGACCACGTGCTGCTCGCGGGCCCTCCGGGATTGGGCAAGACGACGCTCGCCATGATCATCGCCGCCGAGATGGGCACGTCTCTACGACTGACCTCCGGCCCGGCGATCCAGCATGCGGGCGACTTGGCGGCGATCCTGTCCGGCCTTCAAGAGGGCGACATTCTGTTCATCGATGAGATCCACCGCCTCGCGCGCACCGCCGAGGAAATGCTCTACCTCGCGATGGAAGACTTCCGTGTCGATGTCGTCGTGGGCAAGGGCCCCGGCGCGACCTCGATCCCGCTCACACTCCCGCCTTTCACGGTCGTCGGGGCGACGACGCGTTCCGGGCTCCTTCCTGCTCCGCTGCGCGACCGCTTCGGCTTCACCGCCCACCTTGAGTTCTACGAGACCGATGAGCTTCAGTCCGTCGTCACCCGTTCGGCCTCGCTGCTCGGATCGCCCATCGATGCGCAGGCCGCGCACGAGATCGCGTCGCGTTCGCGCGGTACCCCCCGTATCGCGAACCGTCTCCTGCGTCGCGTCGTTGACTACGCCCAGGTGCACGGTGACGGGCAGCTGACTCTTGAGGCCGCGCGTGGTGCTCTTGAGCTTTTCGAGGTTGATCCTTCAGGCCTTGACCGCCTTGACCGAGCCGTCCTTGACGCCATCTGCCGCCGTTTTGCGGGAGGTCCGGTCGGCCTCACGACCCTGTCCGTCACGATCGGTGAGGAGGCGGAAACGGTCGAAACGGTCGCGGAACCCTACCTCGTGCGTGAAGGATTCCTCGTTCGTACCAATCGAGGACGCATGGCAACCCCCAAGGCATGGGCGCACCTCGGGCTCAACCCGCCCGCGCCGGACGGGGCGCTGTTCGACTAGGGGAGTGGGCCTCGTACCTATCGTGGCTGGCCACGGCTACACGCGGCGGTGTCAAAGAGGCTCGGGTGATACGCGCGCCGCGCCACTCGTTGATCACTTAGGCTAAAACCCTCCTCGGGCATTAGACTGGCAAGGTGCGCTTCAAGCGCCTGACCGTCATCGAAAGTGAATCAGCCTTTATGAACAACTACACCCTCGTGATCCTGATCGTCGTCATGGTCGCTTTTATGTGGTGGAGCTCGACCTCCCGCAAGAAGCAGATGGCGAAGATGGAGCAGGAAAAGCGCGACCAGCTCGCCGCCGTGACGCCCGGAGAATGGGTTCGTACCCGCGTCGGCTTCTGGGGTCGTTTTGTTGACCTCGACGGCGACATCATCGTCCTGGAGACCACCGACGGGCACGAGATGTACTGGGAACGCCAGATGATCGCCGAAATTGGCGGTCAGCCGCCCCTCGCCGACACAGAGCAGAAGGACGCGGTCGAGACCGCTGGCACGGACGAGACGACGGACGAGGACGAGACGGTCCTTGGCCTCGACGAGCCGACCAACGATGATTTCTTCAACAACGAGCCCGACGAGCAGCAGAAGTAAGTCAAGGCTGAACGGAAAGTAGAACCGTGGCATCACATAAGCGACGCCCTGTGCGCGCGCTCGTGACCCTCACCGTCTCCATCGTGGCGGCGTGTGCGGCACTTGCGATCGGGCACTTTACCGAGGGCGTGTCTCCGTATCCCGATCTCGCTCTCGATCTGAAGGGCGGTACTCAGCTCATCCTGACCCCCACCGTGACGGGCGACGGACAGCGCGAGATTACCGAAGAGGACATTACCCAGGCGATCTCGATTATTCGTAACCGTATCGACGCCTCTGGTGTGTCCGAGTCCGAGATTACCTCGATGGGTAACTCGAACATCATGGTGTCGATCCCCGGCACGCCCTCGCAGGAACAGCTGGACCTGATTCGTTCGTCCTCGCAGATGAACTTCCGTCCTGTCCTGCGCATCGGCGCAGCCCAGGGCGTCATCCAGAACCAGCAGCCGTCGCAGACGGGCACGGCGCAGTCCGGCGAACAGTCGGGTGCCCAGTCCGGCGAGCAGTCGGGTGCCCAGTCTGGTGCCCCGGCGACCGAAGCGGCCCAGTCTGGCGTGCAGTCCACCGCCCTTGATGCGTCGACCGCGATGGGCATTGCTGACAACAACCAGGACGGTGTCCTGTCCGATACTCCTGCGACGACACCGGAGAACGCGTCGGATCTCGCTTGGATTACTGAGCAGGTTATGTACGACTTCCTGACGCTTGACTGCTCGGCTGCGGCCGACGTGAAGCACGTCGAGGGTGCCTCGGACAAGCCCTACGCTGCCTGTGACGATTCCGGTCAGATCAAGTACATCCTCGGCCCCGTTGCGGTGCCGGGTTCGGACTTGAAGACTGCGACGGCCGGTCTCGCGCGCAACAGCAACGGACAGACCACCGGTCAGTGGGCGGTCTCCTTGCAGTTCAACGACGCGGGCACGGAGAAGTTCAAGGACACCTCCACCATCCTCTACGGATTCCACGAGTCTGACCCCTCAGGTTCCTCGTTCTACCAGGGCCGTCCCGACCGTAACTCCTTCGCGGTCGTCCTCGACGGTACGGTCATCACGGCCCCCTCGATGAACGCGATCATCCCCAACGGACAGGCTGAGATCACCGGTAACTTCACCGCTCAGTCCGCGTCCACGCTCGCAAATCAGCTGAGCTTCGGTTCGCTGCCGCTTAACTTCGAGGTCGAGTCCGAACAGCAGATCTCGGCGACAATCGGTACCGATCACCTGACGGTTGGCCTGTGGGCAGCCCTCATCGGCTTCCTCCTGGTCATCCTCTACCTGATTTGGCAGTACCGCGGTCTGGCAATCATCTCGGCGGGCTCGCTGGTGGTGGCCTCGGTTATCACCTACCTGGTGATTACGCTGCTCTCGTGGGCGATGGGCTATCGCTTGTCGCTGGCGGGTGTCGCCGGCCTGATTATGGCAATCGGCGTGACGACTGACTCCTTCATCGTCTACTTCGAACGTGTCCGCGATGAAGTTCGTGATGGCCGACCGCTGCAGGCCGCTGTCGAAGAAGGGTGGGATCGCGCCAAGCGCACCATTCTCGTTTCCGACGCTGTCAACCTGGTCGCTGCCGTGGTCCTCTACCTGCTCGCCGTTGGTGGCGTTCAGGGCTTTGCGTTCACGCTTGGTGTCACGACGATCATCGATATCGCTGTGATCTTCCTGTTCACCCACCCGATGATGGAGCTGCTGATCCGTACGCGCTTCTTCGGAGAAGGCCACAAGTTCTCCGGCCTCGACCCCGAGCACCTGGGCGCGAAGAGCTCCCTCGTGTACGCGGGCCGTGGGCGCGTCGTCGCCCGTGGAGACTCCGCCTCCAAGAACAAGGAAGACGAGGCCGGGGAAGGACTGTCGATTGCCGAGCGACGCCGTGCAGCGCGCCTCGCTGCAGCGAAGGCGCAGGAAGAGGCTGAAGCGGCCTCGCCGACTGAATCGACGGATGACTCGACTGTCGCGACCGAGGAAGAGGAGAACTGACATGATGAGTTTTGCTCAGTGGGGCAACGCCCTGTACTCGGGCGAGAAGTCCTACGCCGTCGTCCCCAAGCGCAAGATTTTCGTCGGTCTTGCCGCTGGCGTAATTGTCGTTGGTTTCGCGCTCGTCGCGATCCTTGGCCTGAACCGTTCGATCGAGTTCACCGGTGGTTCCCAGTTTGACGTCGCTCACGTGAGCGACCAGAGCGAGTCCTTCGCACTGCGTGCGGTCAGCTCAAGCGGCCTTGTCGAGGGCAGCCCGAAGGTGACGCGCGTGGGTTCTGACTCCGTGCGCATCCAGACCACGTCCCTCGACTCCGCGCAGACCGCGCAGATGCGTGAGGCCCTGGCCGGCGCCTACGGCGTCGATGCCTCCGAGGTTCAGTCCTCCTCGATCGGTCCCTCCTGGGGCTCGTCGGTCACCACCAAGGCCGCGCAGTCGCTCGCGATCTTCATGGCCCTCGTTGCCCTGCTGATGACCGTCTACTTCCGTTCGTGGCGCATGGCTGCCTCCGCGCTCCTGGCGCTGCTGCACGATATCGCTGTCACCGTGGGTGTCTTCGCGATCCTCCAGGTAGAGGTTTCGCCCGCGACCGTCATCGGCTTCCTGACGATTCTGGGCTACTCGCTCTATGACACCGTCGTCGTCTTCGACAAGGTGCGCGAGCTGACCTCGGATGTCTACGATCAGAAGCACTACACCTTCGGCGAGTACGTGAACCTTGCGGTCAACCAGACGATGGTTCGCTCGATCAACACCTCGGTTGTGGCGCTTCTCCCCGTCGGCGCGATCCTTATTATCGGTTCCGTGGCCCTGGGCCCCGGTACCCTGGTGGATATCTCGTTGGCTCTGTTCGTCGGCATGATCGCCGGTACCTACTCGTCGATCTTCATCGCGTCGCCGCTCCTGGTGACGTTCCAGGAGCTCTCGAACAAGACCCGCGAGCACAACGCAGCGGTCGCACATGAGCGCGACCACCGCACCGCCACCGGAGAGGCTTCCACGGCGAAGTCCGTCAAGGTGGCTCCGATCAAGCCCGGACAGCGTCTGGGTAATGAGAACCAGCCCCACAGGAAGAAGAATCATCGATGATCGGTGAGCTTGGCGACCGCGTTGCCGCCCTGGTGCAACATAACCTTCTGGAGATTCCGGATTTCCCGGAACCCGGCGTCCTGTTCCGTGATATCACCGAGCTGTTCGCGAACGGCCCGGCGTTCAAAGAACTGGTCGAGCTGATCGGTGCGCGCTACGCGGGCCGCATCGACGCCGTCGCGGGCCTCGAGTCGCGCGGTTTCATCCTTGGTGCCCCCGTGGCTGCCGAACTCGGAATCGGCATGCTGACGATCCGTAAGGCCGGCAAGCTGCCCGGCCACGTGATCGGCGTCGATTATGAGCTCGAGTACGGCACGGCCCGCATGGAAATCCATCCGGAGTCCGTCCATGAGGGCCAGCGTGTCCTCATTATTGACGACGTGCTCGCCACTGGTGGTACCGCAAACGCAGCGGTCAGGCTGCTACGTCAGTGCGGTGCGTCCGTCGAGGCCGTGGCCGTTCTGCTCGAGCTTGATGCGCTGGGCGGGCGCTCGGTGCTCTCGGATGTGACGGTGGAGACCGCACTGCATCTGTGAGCACTGCTTCTTGACAGTGTGCGGGTCCGGGGATTGTCTGATCCCCGGACTCGCTCGTTCGTCGCTATCATGGGGCCATGAGCAGCGACGACATGACAACAGGCTCCGCGCTTCCGGCGGCTGGTTCCCGGGTGCGCTCCGGCCTCGTGTGGTTTGGCTCGCGAGGGCGCGCCACGATCCCTGAGATTGAGCCGCTTGTGCGTGCGCTGCGCGCTAATCATCCGAAGGCGGATATCAGCGTCGTTGAGCGTGCGTACCGCACAGCTGAGGAACATCATCGCGGACAGATACGCAAGTCTGGCGAACCTTATATCACCCACCCGGTTGCCGTCGCGACCATCTTGGCGGAAATGGGTATGACAACGCCGACGCTCGTCGCCGCACTGCTGCACGACACGGTCGAGGACACGGACTACACCCTCGAGCAGTTGGCTGCCGAGTACGGAGAAGCCATTGCCAACCTCGTGGACGGTGTCACCAAGCTCGACAAGGTGCACTACGGGGCTGCTGCACAGTCCGAGACCCTGCGCAAGATGCTCGTCGCGATGAGTCGCGACATCCGTGTCCTCCTCATCAAGTTGGCGGACCGCCTGCACAACGCCCGGACGTGGCGCTTCGTCCCAGCGAAGTCGGCGGCGAAGAAAGCGCAGGAGACCCTCGAAATCTATGCGCCGCTGGCCCACCGCCTCGGCATGAACATGGTGAAGTGGGAGCTCGAGGAACTGTCCTTTAAGACGCTGTACCCGGAGATCTACGAGGAGATCGACCGCCTTGTCACCGAGCGCGCTCCGCAGCGTGAGGAATACCTGCGCGACATCATCGATCAGATCGAGGAGGATCTGCGTCGCTCGGGCACGAAGGGCACGGTCAGCGGTCGCCCGAAGAGTCACTATTCGATCTACCAGAAGATGATCGTGCGCGGGAAGGCATTCGACGAGGTCTTCGACCTGGTCGCGGTCCGCGTCCTTGTGGAGTCGATCAAAGACTGCTACGGAGTCCTGGGGTCGTTGCACGGGCGGTGGAATCCCATCCCGGGTCGTTTTAAAGACTACATCGCGATGCCGAAGTTTAACCTCTACCAGTCGCTGCATACGACGGTTATCGGTCCCGGTGGCAAGCCCGTGGAGATTCAGATCCGCACCTTCGATATGCACGAGCGTGCCGAACATGGCGTGGCGGCGCACTGGAAGTACAAGCAGAACCCCAATGCCACGGGCGGCGATTCTGATCGGATGAGCTCGGACGAGCAGGCGAACTGGTTGCGTGCCCTGGTCGAGATGGAACGGGAGACAGGAGACCCCGAGGAGTTCCTGGATTCGCTGCGCTATGAGATCGCCGGCGACGAGGTGTACGTGTTTACCCCGAAGGGACAGGTCATCGTCCTACCAGCGCGCGCAACTCCCGTTGATTTCGCCTATGCCGTGCACACGGAGGTCGGGCACCGCACCGTGGGTGCGAAGGTGAACGGTCGTCTCGTTTCGCTTGACACGCGCCTTGAGTCGGGTGAGACGGTCGAGGTCGTCACGTCGAAGTCCGATAAGTCGGGTCCATCTCGCGATTGGCTCGCATTTGTTGCGTCCCCGCGTGCGCGCGCCAAGATTAAGGCGTGGTTCTCGAAGGAACGCCGCGAGGAAGCCATCGAATCGGGCAAGGAAGCGTTGGCGCGCACGATGCGTAAGCAGAACCTGCCCCTCCAGCGCCTGATGAACCACGACTCGATTCTGTCGGTGTCGACGTCGTTCGGGTACCCGGATGTGTCTGGCCTGTACGCCGCCGTTGGTGAAGGGCATATTTCCGCACAAAACGTTGTGACCCGGCTCGTCGATAACCTGGGTGGGGGAGACGGTACAGAGGAGACGCTTGCTGAGGGTGTGACGCCCGGCTCGCAGAAGCCTCGCTCGGAGCATAGCGGTGATGCGGCGATTACAGTGGCCGGGCTGAGTCCCAACGACATCTGGGTCAAGCTCGCCAAGTGCTGTACTCCTGTTCCGGGGGATGACATCGTCGGATTCATTACCCGCGGCCAGGGGGTTTCGGTGCACCGCTCCACGTGCGCGAACGCGTTGCGTTTGGGACAGCTGCAGCCTGAGCGTTTCGTTGATGTTTCGTGGAACGAGAAGGGGCTTGGGGCTCCTTTCCGGGTGCAGATTGAGGTGCGTGCGCTCGATCGCGGCGGCCTGCTGTCCGATCTGACCCGTGTCCTGTCCGACTACCGCGTCAACATTCTCGCTGCTGCGCTTAAGACTGACGGGGATCAGGTCGCGTCGGGCAACTTTTCCTTCGAGCTAGCCGATCTTGGCCATCTCAATGCGGTTCTGTCCGCCCTGCGTCGGGTTGACGGTGTCTTCGAGGCAGTGCGCATCGGTGCTGACACATAGACGAGGCGGGGGTGGCCTGCGCCGATCAGCGGGAAAAGGGTGTTACATCCGTCCCCTTTTCGGGTGATTCACTTTCCCCTCCTCGTTAGATGTGACACACTAGATGTGTGTGTCACATCGGCACACACCCGCGCCGGGCGTAAGCCCTCGTCTCAGAAGGAATATCGTGACCACGACGCCGATTCCGAATAACGAAAACGCTCCTGAAGCTGCTCCCTCAACGCCGGAGGAGGTCGCTTCCTCGACGACGATAACAGCGTCCGAGGTGCCTGAGCATCCCTTCGCCCGCATGAGCGAGGATGGGACCGTCTATGTCAAGGATGGAGACGAGGAACGCGTCATTGGCGGTTTCCCCGAGGGTATTCCCGCTTCTCCCTACGCTCTCTATGAGCGCCGTTACGCCGACCTTGAGGCGACGATTAAGCTCTTCGAGGATCGGTTGGCGAGCCTGAGCCCGCGCGACATTGACCAGACGCTCGCGACGCTGCGTGAGCAGGTCGCCTCTCCCAACGTTATCGGTGACATCCCGGCGCTGCGTGAGCGCGTTGCGGCCGTCGAGAAGGCAGCCGAGGAACGCAAGGAGGTCGCCCGCGAAGAGCGTAAGGCAGCCAAGGCCCAGGCTCTTGCCGAGCGCACCTCGGTCGTTGAGCACGCCGAGGCGATTGTCGCGCAGGATCCTGCGAAGACGCACTGGAAGCAGTCCGGGCAAACGCTGCGTGACCTGCTGGAAGAGTGGAAGACCCTTCAGCGCCGTGGCCCCCGCCTGGAGAAGGCCGTGGAGGACGAGCTCTGGAAGCGCTTCTCCTCCGCGCGTACCCAGTTTGACCGTCACCGCCGTCAGTTCTTCTCGCAGCTTGACCAGGCGCAGTCCGAAGCCAAGCGCGTGAAGGAAGCGCTGATCGCTGAGGCCGAGGCCCTGTCCTCGTCCGAGGACTGGTCGCGTACCTCCGGCGCCTACCGCGAGCTCATGAACCGTTGGAAGGCTGCCCCGCGCGCGTCCCGCAAGGAAGACGATGCGCTGTGGGCGCGCTTCCGTGCTGCTCAGCAGGTCTTCTTCGATGCCCGTCGCGCCAAGGATGAGGCCACGGACGCTGAGTACCGTGAGAACCTCGCGGTCAAGGAAGCCATCCTCGTGGACGCTGAGGCGATCCTGCCGGTGACCGACATTGAACGCGCCAAGGCCCAGTTGCGCCAGATTCAAGACCGCTGGGAAGAGGTAGGCCGCGTGCCTTCTTCCGACCTGCACCGCATTGAGGGCCGCCTGCGCGCAGTTGAGGCTGCCGTCCGTGAAGCGGAAGAGAAGGAATGGCGTCGCACGAACCCGGAGACCCGCGCTCGTGCGGCAGGCATGGTTGGTCAGCTTGAGGAACAGATCGCTCAGCTCGAGCGTTCCCTCAGCGAGGCCGAGGCCAAGGGTAACGCGAAGGCGGCGCAGAGCGTTCGCGAAGCCCTTGAGACTAAGCGGTCGTGGCTCGAACAGATCTCCTCGTCCATGGAGTGACATGCGTCTTCACGTTATTCCGTCGCCTTTCTACGCGGCGAATGGGCTGGTGCTCGTCCCTTCCGGGGCGGGCACAGCTCTTGTCGTCGATCCGTCGGCCGGTATCCAGCATCTGATCCGTGAGGTCCTTGAGCGTGAGGGCGTGGGTGTTGGTGCGGTCCTGCTCACCCACGGTCATCCCGACCACGTCTGGGACGCCGCTGCTGTGTCCTCGTGGGGACCAGATGGTTCGAGCGTGCCGGTCTACCTGCCGGGCCCTGACATGTACCGCATGGATGACCCGGCCTCGTTTCTTCCCATGCCGCTGCCGGACTTCGTCGGTGAGTGGGTGAGGCCCGCGCACTTGCGTGACGTGCCCACGGATTCTTTCGAAGTGGTGCCCGGCGTGTGGCTGCGCATGGTCCCTGCTCCCGGCCACACCGAGGGATCTGCGGTCTTCCTGGGTGAGAGCCCGCTGGATATTCGCGTGAATAACCAGTCGTTCTACTCCTCGGGTGAGCCAGTCCCGTGGGCGTTGAGCGCCGACGTCCTCTTCAAAGACAGCGTTGGACGTACCGATCTGCCAGGTGGTGATGAAACGCAAATGCGTCATTCGCTGCGTACGATTTCCAACGCTCTTGACCCGCGCACGGTTCTCGTCCCCGGACACGGTCCGGCCACGACGCTGGCGGATGAGATAACCTCGAATCAATATCTGATTCGCGCACGCCGTATCGGCTAACGCCGCCGCCCTCACAGAAAGAAAGCTTCATGGCTCGCACGTCCCTGTCAGGTTTCCCCGAATGGCTCCCGGAGGGCCGCATCATTGAGATGCATGTCCTTGACGAGCTGCGGCGCGTGTTTGAATTGCACGGGTTTGCGGGTATCGAAACCCGGGCGGTCGAGACCTTGGAGCAGCTGGAAGCCAAGGGCGAGACCTCCAAGGAGATCTATGTTCTGGATCGACTGCAGGCGCTGAAGGCCGCGGCTTCGGGTGATCGTGCACCCAAGGACAAAGGTATGGGTCTGCACTTCGACCTGACCGTTCCCTTCGCCCGCTACGTGGTGGAGAACGCGAACGAACTGGACTTCCCGTTCAAGCGCTATCAGATCCAGAAGGTGTGGCGCGGCGAGCGTCCTCAGGACGGTCGCTTCCGTGAATTCACGCAGGCGGATATTGACGTCGTGGGCAACGGAGAGCTGCCCTTCCACTTTGAGGTCGATCTGCCGCTGGTGATGGCCGAGGCCCTGAACAATCTGCCGATCCCGCCGGTGCGCGTGCTCGTCAACAACCGCAAGGTCGTTCAGGGCGTGTGTGAGTCTCTGGGCGTGACCGACGTCGAGGCTGCCCTGCGTGGTCTCGACAAGATCGACAAGATCGGCCCGGAGGGCGTGGCAGTCGAGCTCGCTCAGTCGGGTATCGACGGTGATCAGGCGAACGTTCTGCTTCAGATGGCCCAGATTCGCACGTCGGACCCGGCTGAGATCCGGGATCGCTTGGCTGGCCTCGGCGTGGGTGGGGAACTGCTCGAAGAGGGCCTGCGTGAGTTGACCGAGCTGCTGGACACCGCGAATAAGCGAATGCCCGGCGCAGTCGTCGCCGACCTGAAAATCGCGCGCGGCCTCGACTACTACACGGGCAGCGTCTACGAGTCTGAAATCGAAGGTCACGAGGACCTCGGCTCGATCTGCTCGGGTGGCCGCTACGATTCGCTTGCGAAGGATGGCAAGCGCACGTACCCGGGCGTTGGTCTGTCGATCGGCGTCTCGCGGCTTGTGTCTCGAATGATCTCGGCACCGATGGTCAAGGCCTCTCGCAAGGTGCCCACGGCCGTTGTCGTCGCGGTCATCACCGAGGAGCGCCGTGAGCGTTCCGAGGCGATTGCGGCTGTGCTGCGTGCGCGCGGCATTGCTACTGACGTCGCACCAAGCGCCGCAAAATTCGGCAAGCAGATCAAGTTCGCCGATAAGCGAGGTATCCCCTTCGTGTGGTTCCCCGGCGGTGAGGGTGAATCGGACACAGTGAAGGACATTCGCAGCGGCGAGCAGGTGGAAGCTGATCCCGCGACCTGGACGATCCCTGCGGCGGATGCGGTTCCTTCGGTCCAGAAAGTGATGGACTGAGTGCCGCTCGCGTCGGTGGAGGCAGCCCGCTCGTGGGCGGGTGCCGGTCGATGCGGTTGCTCCTATCGGTTCTTTCTTGGAATCGATTGGTCGAGACGCTGCGGAGCGCGCTGCCATCATCCGCCGCTCGCTCGCTGGGGCGGTCTCCTCGTCCCTCGCGGAATCTGCGCGTGCCCTCGATGGAGCCCGTGCGCGTCATCGGGCGTATGAGCAAGCCGCTGATGGTGTCGAGCAGGTCGTCGCTTCGCGTGCGCGAGAGGTTGCGGCCACGTCGAGTGATGACGTGTTGCGCGGCGAAGTGAGCGCGCGTATTGCCGAGGTGCTCGGCTCGTGGGATATGACGCGCACAATTTCCCGTTTCGTGTCGGGTGTGAGCGCTCGCGTCATGGGCGCGCTGCGCGGTGAGGCAGCCCCGGATATTCAGGTGCAGCGTGACCTGACGGGCGGTTTGGCGGCTCGCTTGGCTGACCAGTATCAGCAGGCGTGGGCAGATGCGTTGCGTACTGCTCGGCCGGTCCTCGGACCTAACCCTGCGCTGGAGCCTCTCTTGAACGCGGATGAGGCATCTGAGCGTGCGCGCCGCACTGCACAGGAGTGGACCGCCGAGGTCACGCAGATCATTCGTAGCCAGGCTGAATCGTCGCACGTGAGCGGTCGGCTTCTCGCCGGTGGAATCAACGTCGTGACGGTGTCTCTGATGGTGGAGCGTGTTTGCGATGACGGGGGGGCTTGACCGGCCTCGAGGTCGGTGTCGCTGGCGCGTCGGCGGCGCTGTCTCAGACTGTTCTGGAGTCTTATTTCGGTGAGCGCACCGTTCGGTCTCTCGCCGCGCAGGCGCGCGACGCGCTGGAGCGGCTTGCGCTCACCTCTCTGACGGATGTTGTGGCGTCCGTTTCTGCACTGCTGGATCGCTCCGACGAGGGGGCGCGTATGAATGCGCTGGAGCAGGCACTAGCGGATGCGCGGGAGGCTCTGGCATGATGCGTTCGAAGGGAACGGTCGCGTCTGCTGCCTCGGAACTTGACCGGATATGCACCCTGGCATCCCCGGACATTGTTGAGGCGACGCTGTCCCAGATTCACCAGTTGATCGACATAACTTCGGAGCGCAGCGAGATTGATCCGACGTGGTGCGTGATTGGCATGCTGGGTGGGACCGGCGCCGGTAAGTCGTCGCGGGTGAACGCTATGAGCGGGGGAGAGGTCGTGACCGCAGGCGTTCGACGCCCGACGACAAACGAGCCGTGCGCTGTTCTGCCCCTCGGCCGCGCGCCCCGTTAACTCCTGGGGTGGCTGGGAGTCGCGCGGCGGGTCGAGGCCCCTCGTGCTCTGCCGAGAGACACGGTTGTTATCGACATGCCGGATATTGACTCGGTTGAGAGTAGTCATGCGGAGATTGCGGAGCGCCTCGCCTCGCGCGTTGACGCCCTCGTAGTTGTCGTCAACCCCCAGAAATATGCGGATGCAAGGCTTCACGACGAGTGGCTCGCCCGCCTGCACTCCTCCCACGCCTCGGTGACCGTCGTACTGACGCACATCGATACCGTCGTCGCCGCCGAGCGTGATTCGATCGAGCGAGACCTGCGTCGTCTCCTGTCCGAGCGGGGAATGAAAGACGCGACCGTTGTGTCTGTTTCGTCAACGACTGGCGAAGGGGTGCAGACGCTCGTCAAGCATCTGTCCAAGGAAGCGGAACGCGTGTCGCGCCAGGCGTCTCGGTCCCGTCAGGCTCTGCGTGAGGCCGCGGTGCTGATTCGAGATGCAGTGGGGATTGACGGAACCATCCGCGGCATTGAGACGGATGGCATGGCATCGGACCTTTCCTCTTCCGCCGCCGACCTGGCGGGTGCGCCGATCATCGCCGAGGCCGTGGCTGCTTCCACGGTGCGCGCCGGTCGGCGAGCGGGTGGCTGGCTCCCGCTTCGCTGGGTTGCGCGTCTGGGCGCTGATCCGTTGCGTCGGCTCCACCTGGATGAGGAGTCCCGATCTGAGGGGGCGGCGACGCCGACGCTGCCGACGCGCTCCCCGTCGGATGAGGCTGCTTTTGTCAATGCCGTACGACGCGAAGTTGTGCAGCGCTCTTCTGGGCGTGCCTCAGCATGGCGCAGTCGGCTGATGGAGCGGGCACTGGAGGGGGCACGCGATGTCCCAGCTGTTGCCCACCGTGAGGTCTCTGACAATATGCAGGTGGCGACGGGCGCTCCTTCGACGAGTCGTCTCTTGGGAGGGATACAGGCGCTGGCCTGGGTCGTGTGTCTCGTCGGCGCTGCATGGATCGGCCTTGTTCACCTAGGGCGCGCCGTCCTCATCGACTGGCATGTACCGGCACTCGGCCCTGTTCCAGCACCGACGGCGCTCGTCGGCCTTTCCCTTCTCGTGACTGTGATTGTCGCAGGTATCAATCGGGGAGTGTCTCGGTGGGCTGCAGGTCGTCGGCGACGTGCAGTTATTCGTGATCTGAGGGGACTGTGCCGTGACGAGGTGGAGCGTGCGGTCGTGGCACCAGTGCGTGCCGAAGACAATCGCCAGGTGACAATCGCCTCCTATATTGCGCGTCTGCGCCTGTGAACGATGCCTTGCTCGTCACGGTATGACGTCAGCGGAACAGTGAATTGGCCGACCACGCGCTCCGTCGCGCGTGTATGGCGAGTAAGCTGAACGTAGCGATGAGGCGCTGCCCCTTGTTATGGTGCCCGCGGGATGCGGGATTTGTTGTTATGGGTGAGGCCGCGCCGAGGAGCCGAGTAGGCCCGCCCCGATGGTTTTGCTACCCACATGCAACAGGCAAGGAACGACTATGCCCTCAGAGGATTACACGGAACGCGCCCGCGACGAGCGTGACGATACTTTTGACACGGATGAGGAACGCGACCTCGTCGACGGTGCCGACAAGGATGCACACGACGACTCAACCGCGGAGCCGGAAGGAGACGCTGTCACTTTTGCGAGCCTCGGTCTGCCCGAGGAGATTCTTGCTGCGGTGACCGACATGGGATTCCGCGTCCCCACGCCGATCCAGGCTGCCGCCATCCCGCCGCTCCTTGAGCTGCGCGACGTCGTTGGCATCGCCCAGACCGGCACCGGTAAGACCGCGGCCTTTGGCCTGCCGCTGCTGGCGATTGTTGACGCCGACGAGCGCGACGTGCAGGCTCTTGTTCTGGCACCCACCCGTGAACTTGCGATGCAGAGTGCCCAGGCGATCGAGGACTTTGCGGCGCGCACAGCCCGCCTTGATGTTGTTCCCGTGTACGGCGGCTCGCCGTACGGCCCGCAGATTGGTGCGCTGAAGCGCGGCGCACAGGTCGTTGTCGGCACGCCGGGTCGCGTCATCGATCTCATTGAGAAAGGCGCGCTGGACCTGTCGAACGTGCGCATGCTGGTCCTCGACGAGGCCGATGAGATGCTGCGCATGGGCTTCGCTGAGGACGTTGAGACAATCGCGTCGAGCGCTCCCGATGATCGCCTGACCGCGCTGTTCAGTGCGACGATGCCCGCAGCCATTGAGAAGGTTGCGCGCGAGCACCTGAAGGATCCGGTCAAGGTCGCGGTGTCGACCGAGTCCTCCACGGTGGATACGATCCACCAGACCTACGCTGTTGTGCCCTACAAGCACAAGATCGGGGCGCTCTCTCGCGTGCTGGCCACCCGCGCTCAGCACATTAAGGAAGGCCAGGAAGAGGCCGACGCCGCCATCGTCTTCGTCCGTACCCGCGCCGATGTCGAAGAGGTGTCGCTCGAGCTGGCGGGTCGGGGATTCCGCGCGGCTGGCATCTCCGGCGACGTCGCCCAGACCGAGCGTGAGCGCATGGTCGAGCGCCTCAAGAACGGCTCGCTCGACGTGCTGGTCGCAACCGATGTGGCCGCCCGAGGCCTCGACGTTGAGCGCATTTCGCTCGTCGTCAACTTCGATGTTCCTCGCGAGCCCGAGGCCTACGTGCATCGCATCGGCCGCACTGGCCGTGCGGGTCGTGAAGGCCGAGCGCTCACGTTCTTCACTCCGCGTGAGCACGGCCGCCTGCGCCGCATCGAGAAGCTGACGGGCACCGAGATGGAAGAGGTTGAGATTCCCTCACCTGCAGCCGTCTCCGAGTTCCGCGCCAGCCGCCTGCTCGAGGGCCTGTCTGCCCGCATTGAGCGCGGCCGTCTCGACATGTACAAGCGCCTGCTGGCCGAACTCGGCGATGAGGTCTCCGTCGAAGACGTCGCTGCGGCGCTGATGGCCACGGCTGTCGGAGACGAGGGCCCGGCGCCTCGAGTTGAGAAGGACCGCCGAGGGAGCGGAAAGATCCGCCGTGAAGAACGCCTGGATGAGTCCGGTGAGTTCGTCGGCGCTACTTTCGAGGCCGGCCGCGATAAGGACCGACCGATCAAGGGCGGCGCGAACGGTGCTCGTCGTCGTGGCGGCGGCCGCCCCGCCCCCGGCTCCGGTACGCGTTACCGCATCGAGGTCGGCAAGAAGGACCGCGTGAAGCCCGGTTCCATCGTCGGCGCGATTGCGGGCGAGGGTGGCATCGACGGCCGCGACATCGGGAACATTGAGATCTACCCGACCTTCTCACTGGTCGACATCACCGCGGACCTCTCCGGCGAGCAGCTGTCCCGTATCTCCAAGGGATACGTGTCGGGCCGTCAGCTGCGTATCCGCGTGGACGAGGGACCCGGCGGGCGCAACCATGGTGACCGCGATGGTTTCGAGCGCCGTGAACGTCGCGACTACGATCGCGACAATCGAGGCCGCGGTGGCTATGGCGAGCGCGAGGGACGTTTTGGGGACCGCGACGAGAAGCGTCCGCATCGCTTCGAAAAGGGCGATGGGTCGCGTCCTCGTCGCAGCGTTCGCTCCGAGCGCTGGGAGAAAGACATCAAGCGTGCGCGTCGTGAACGCGATGGCCGGGATGGAGGCTGGGAGCGCGAGGGTGGACGCCGCCACTTCGGCAAGCGTCGCTACGACGACTGACCGCTCGCCTCGCCGGACGTGGAGCGTTCCCATGCGAGACGCAGCCGACTCACCGCAACCACGGTGAGGACAGCGAGCACAGTAGCAATCACCCAGTAGGGAGCGTAGGCCGCCCCGCCCACCGTGGCGGTGGCGGCCCACGCGCTCATGGCCACTGACACGAGGGCGAGTTCGAGTGCGGGTCCTGCTGAATCCGCGACCTGTAGCCACGATGAGACGCGCCCGTGCTTGGTTTCGGGTGTCACCTCAAGCGCCATGACCGAGAGGGGCGCGTGGACGAGGCCGACCCCCAGGCCGACGAGAAGCCAACCGACGAGAGCGATCCACATGGGAAACGATGGGGCAAGGAGCGTGCCCACGGGGATCGCCCCGATTGCCATCAGTGAGCCCCCGACGACGGGAAGCAGGCGTCGCGCCTGTTGATCGTAGATCCGTGCCTGGCCGACTGCACCGATGGCCCATGTGATCGATCCGAGGGTGACCCACCAGGCGGAGGATGCCTCGGACCAGCCGTGTACCCGCTGCAGAATCAGTGGAATCATGACGGCGAAACCCACCTCGGAGGCCATGGCGCTCAGCCTTGCAAGGATCGCCGACGGCATTCCCCGACGCGATCGGAACGTGCCGCGCGGGAGGAGCCGAGGCAGTGCCCAGATCGTGATGCACGCGCCGAGGACGAAGACCACGATCTGTGCCAGTCGTGAGGGAAGCGCGCCCGCGAGCTGGAGCGCCATGACACCGGTTCCCACTAGCCCTGCGTCACGCGAAAGCGTTGCGAGCATAGGGGAGCGGCGCCCACGGGAAGCCGGCAGTGAACGTAGAACGTAGGCGATGGGCACAGCAGCGATCGCAACGAACAGGGGGACAACACCGAAGACGTAACGCCATCCCCAGACTTCGGTGACATGTCCTGCGATTGCGGGACCGACCAGAGACGGTAGGACCCACGCCAAGGAGAACGACGCGAAGAATGATGGGCGATGACGTGCAGACGCAACCGCTCCGACGAGAACGTAGAGCGGAACGATGAGCAGACCGCCTCCCAGTCCCTGGAGAGCTCGTCCGATGACGAAGATCGTCACGTGCGAACCTGCGGCGCACACCACCAGGCCAACGGCGAACAAGGCCAGACCCGAGAGCAACACCACACGCGGTCCCTTCCAGTCTGCCAGGGCTCCCGCGACCACCGTGGCGCTTAGCTGAGTCGCCAATGCCGCACCCGAAGCGATCGGATACCACGCCGCGGCGTCAAAAGAAGCAACGACTGCGGGCATGATCGTGGTTGCCGCGAGCTCCTCGAAGGCCACGAGTGTGATGAGCAGAACCGAGCCGATAGCCAATCCGATTTCGGCCGGAGTCCAGGAAACATGAGCGGAGGAAGAGGTGGAAGCATCGGCGGGCATGGTGACTATCCTACTCGCGGCACACGCGACTATTGGGCGGGCAGGCGTACAATGACACCGCCGCCGCCTGTCTCGCGGATGGTAAGAACGAAAGGAATCACAGTGCTTCGCACTCACAACATTGGAACCCTCGGCACCGACCTGGTCGGTCAGACCGTGACGCTCACCGGTTGGGTGGATCGTCGTCGTGACCACGGTGGCGTTGCGTTCATCGATCTGCGCGATGCGTCGGGCATTGCCCAGGTTGTCGTCCGTGACGAGCGTGTCGCGCACGAGCTGCGCTCCGAGTTCGTCCTGAAGGTCACCGGCGAGGTCTGTGCCCGCCCCGAGGGCAACGAGAACCCGCACCTGGCCACCGGCGCCATTGAGGTCATGGGTGACGACATCGAAATCCTGAACACCAGCGCGCCCCTGCCGTTCCAGGTGTCCTCCAATGCTGAAGATTCCGGCAACGTCGGCGAGGAAACGCGTCTGAAGTACCGCTACCTCGACCTGCGTCGCGAGCCTGAGCAGTACGCGATCCGCCTGCGCTCGAAGGTATCGCGTGCCGCGCGCGAGGCGCTCTACGCCCGTGACTTCGTCGAGATCGAGACCCCGACCCTGACCCGTTCGACCCCCGAAGGCGCCCGCGACTTCATCGTGCCCGCGCGCCTCTCGCCGGGTTCGTGGTACGCCTTGCCGCAGTCACCTCAGCTCTTCAAGCAGCTGCTCATGGTGGCCGGCATGGAACGTTACTTCCAGATCGCTCGCTGCTACCGTGACGAGGACTTCCGCGCGGACCGTCAGCCCGAGTTCACCCAGCTCGATATCGAGATGAGCTTCGTGGACCAGGACGACGTCATCGAGGTCGCCGAGGACGTCCTGAAGAACGTGTGGGCGCTCATCGGATATGATCTTGCCACGCCGATCCCGCGTATGACGTACAAGGACGCGATGGAGCGCTATGGCTCTGATAAGCCCGACCTGCGCTTCGGACTTGAGCTGACTGAGCTGACCGAGTACTTCAAGGACACGACCTTCCGTGTGTTCCAGGCACCCTACGTCGGCGCCGTCGTCATGCCCGGCGGCGGTTCGCAACCGCGCCGCACCTTCGACAAGTGGCAGGAATGGGCCAAGGCGCGCGGCGCCAAGGGTCTGGCCTACGTCACGGTCGCCGAGGACGGCACGCTGGGCGGCCCGGTTGCTAAGAACATCACCGAGGTCGAGCGTGAGGGCCTTGCTGCCGCCACCGGAGCACAGCCTGGTGACTGCATCTTCTTCGCCGCTGGCAAGCCGACCCCGTCGCGTGAGCTGCTTGGCGCTGCTCGCCTCGAGATTGGCAAGCGCTGCAACCTCATTGACCCCGACGCCTGGGCGTTCACCTGGGTTGTCGACGCGCCGCTCTTCAAGCCCACCGGTGATGCCGAGGCTGAGGGCGACGTGGCACTGGGCCACAGCGCCTGGACGGCTGTCCACCATGCGTTCACCTCGCCCAAGCCCGAGTGGATCGACTCCTTCGACAAGGATCCGGGTAATGCGCTGGCCTACGCCTACGACATCGTCTGCAACGGCAACGAGATCGGCGGCGGTTCGATCCGTATTCACCGCCGCGACATCCAGAACCGCGTGTTCAACGTGATGGGTATCGGCGAAGAGGAGGCTCAGGCGCAGTTCGGCTTCCTGCTGGATGCCTTCAAGTTCGGCGCTCCGCCGCACGGCGGCGTGGCCTTCGGCTGGGATCGCATCGTCTCGCTGCTGACGAAGTCCGAGTCGATCCGCGACGTCATCGCTTTCCCGAAGTCCGGCGGTGGCTTCGACCCGCTGACCGAGGCTCCGGCGCCGATTACGCCCGCGCAGCGTAAGGAAGCTGGCGTCGATGCGAAGCCGAAGAAGCGCGGCGAGGAAGCATCCGAGGAATCCGAGAAGTGATTCTCGTTCCGTGACCTTGTCCACGGAACCCCCATTGGTCACCGACCGGTGGGGGTTTCGTGCACAATAGGGGTATGTCGTACGTCGAGATGCACCCGGTTAATCCGCAGGCACGTTTGGTCAACACGGTCGTTGATCTGCTGGAGCGCGGCGGCACGATTGCGCTGCCCACTGACTCCGGCTATGCGATCGCGACGAAGGCTGGCAACAAGGCGGGCATGGATACGATCCGCTCGATCCGTAAGCTTGATGACAAACATAACTTCTCGTTGCTGTGTCACTCGTTTGCGCAGCTGGGCGAGCTCGTGATTATTGACAACCACGAGTTCCGCACCATGAAGGCGCTCACGCCCGGTCCCTACACATTCATCCTGCGGGGGACTAAAGAGGTTCCGCGCATCATGCTGAACAAGAAGAAGCACACGGTGGGCGTGCGCATCCCCGATCACGTCATCACTCAGGCGATCATTGAGGCGCTGGGCGAGCCCCTGGCGTGTTCGACGCTCATTATGCCCGGCGAGGATGAGCCCCTCACAGATGGTTTCGATGTCGATGAGCGCATCGGGCACCTGGTTGATCTCGTTGTGGTGGGGCCCGTCGGCGTGGCGCAGCCGACCACGGTCATCGACTTCGCGGGCGGAGATGCGGTCGTCGCTCGTGTTGGCGCTGGCGATATTTCGCTGTTCGACTGAACGTGTGGCATTCGAGCAGACGTCTTTTTCGCGCACCGGTTTTTGCCTGTTGCGCCAAGAGACAAGAGACGGGATCTATCGCGATACCGATGCGCTCCCGATTGTTGGACAGCGCCTTGTCGTTGATGGGGTCGACGCCGTTCGTGTGACCTTCCAATCCGCAGACGAGGCCGCCGCTGATTGCTACGTTATCTTGAACACGATCACGGATCGCGCGCGCGAGCACCTTGACGAGTTTCGCATGGGTGCGGGCGCGGACGACGGCAATGCTCACGCGCTCGTGTGTGTGCTTCCCGCTGACGCGATCATCAGCTATCAGCAGGTGATCGTGGACACCTCGGACGTGCGCGTCAGCGCGGTCACGGAGATGTGTCAGTGGCTTCAGTTCGTTGACGGCGCTCGCCCTGATGCCGCCAATCCTCTGACCCTCGTCAACGGCCGCGGGCAGCAGGCTTCGCTCTTTGTCGGTCCCAATGCCCGGGTGGTGTGGCCGTCGCGAGATCTGTCCGACGCTCAGATGTGGGCGGTGCGAGAGGTCGAGATCGGTGAGGCGATCACCGCGCGGCTGGGGATGGCAGGCGGACGTCGCGTCGTGACATATGACGGTGAGAGCGTGCCAACCTGCACCCTGATTCTGTTCGACGCTGAGATGTGGCGAGCCAACGGCGTTGGCTGGCTCACCCGCCGCTATCCCGGGCTGCGCGTGGTCACCATCGATGCGGGTGCTTGTGCGCAGCGTGAGGTGGAGCTGACGGATGCGGATCGTGTTGCTGCTCTGCTTCAGGCAGTGTGCGACGAGGCCGGGGCAGGTCCCGTGATGGTCGCCGGCCAATCCTACGGTGGCCTCGCCGCGTTGGAGGTTGGCTTGCGACAGGATCTGCCCGTCGACGTGATCGTCGCCCAATCGCCGTCCCCGTGGTGGGGCGGGGCTGCGCGAGGCGTGGGCGAGGGGGCGTTGATGCGAGACCTGCGCTCTGGGGTGGCGACGCCCCACCCCGGAGTGACGCTACGCCTGCAGGTTGGGACTCTGGAGCAGACGATGCGCCGGTCGTTGATGACTGTGCGGAGCTTCTGCGGAGTCTGGGAGCCCATGTGGAATTGGATCATTACCGCAGCGGGCATGATGTCGCCTGGTGGCGGGAAGGGCTGATTTGTGCACTCGATGAGTGGCGTGCTCTCACATACTGACCAGTGACGAGACAGACTGGGTTGCCACGCTCCCTATAGGTTAGGCTCACCTTTCCCCCTAATAGATCGACTGAATTGAGACACCTGTACACCTGTCGACGCGAATCAGCGCCATGGTCGGCGTCGCTGTGACTGCTCTCGCCCTGGGAGCCTGCTCGTCCACCCAGCCCACCCCGGCCTCGTCCCCCGAGGCCTCTGCGACGTCCGAGACGCGCACTGTTACCGACGCGTCCGGCCAGGAAGTGACACTCCCGTCGCACCCGAGCCGCGTCGTCACGCTCTCCGAGCCGACCACTGACAATGCCCTCGCGCTCGGCGTGACCCCGATCGGTGTCGTGTCCGGCCGTGGTCAGCAGACCGTCCCGAACTACCTGATCGATCGTGGCGGAGACATTCCGATCCTTGGATCGATTGGTACCCCGAACCTCGAGGCTATCGGTGCGGCCCATCCTGATCTCATCCTCGTCGACGGTACCTCTGTGAAGAATAACGACACGGAAACCCTGACTGCGCTTTCTCAGATCGCGCCCGTCTTCTTCACCACTCAGTCCGGTGGTGACTGGCGTGAGACCTTCACGCTTACCGCAGATGCGCTGGGTCTGGCCGACCAGGCCGAGACCAAGCTCGCGGAGTTCGACCAGCATGTCGCATCGGTGAGCGCCCGTCTGAAGGATGCCGGCTACCTCGATCAGACGTACTCGGTCGTGCGTTGGCAGGGCGATAGCGCCGGCCTGATCCTCAAGGATCTCCCCGCCGGACAGGCTCTGACCGCACTCGGCATGAAGCGCCCCGCGAACCAGGACCGTCACGGCGAGGGCCACTCTGAGCCTGTCTCCCTGGAGAACATCGACCAGATCGATGCGGACTGGATCTTCCTTGGCACGCTCGGCAAGTCCTCGGTGAACAATCCGTCCGCCGGTGGCAACACGGGCGTCGAGGCCTCCGCCGCGGCCCTCGAAGAGGCGAAGAACACCGTCGGTTTCGACTCCCTCGGCGCCGTCAAGGCGAACCACGTCATCCCCGTCGACGGCTCCCTGTAGACCTCAACCGGTGGCTACCTCCTGATGGACGGCATCGTCTCGAGCATCGAGGCCCAGTTCGTCCCGGCTTCCTGAGCCTGATGGTCGGACGATTCGGGTCGCTGACCTGACATGACGACACGTCGTATCACCAGCGTCGTCATTGCCTGCGCAGTGGCGACGCTGGTGCTTGTCCTCGTCGCGATGGCCTCGCTCGCCCTCGGTTCCCGTTCCATTGCTCCCGATGTTGTGTGGGATGCTCTGGTTCGTGGTTGGGCGAGTCAGGACGCTCAGGTGGTCACCCAGCTGCGCGTGCCGCGCACGATCGCCGCGCTCATGATCGGCGGTGCGCTTGGTTTGGCGGGCTCCATCATGCAGGCGATGATCCGCAATCCGCTCGCCGACCCCGGCGTGCTCGGCATTAACGCAGGTGCGGCGTTCGTCGTTGTCTCCGTGACGGCCATCTCCGGAGTCGTGACGCGTGCGGGGACGCTCGGCGCTTCCCTCGTCGGTGCCGGTGTGGCCGTGGCGCTCGTGTTTGCTATTTTGGGGCGCGGTGGAGGATCGCGTTCTCGGCTGGTTCTTGCGGGCATCGCCGTATCTGCGGCTCTTGCATCCCTCACGCAGGCAGTGTTGACGGCCAATCAATTCGCATTCAACGAGTTCCGCTACTGGGCATCCGGCTCGTTCGAGGGAGTCGATATGGGCTCCGTGGCCGCCGCGGGAGTCGTTATCCTGTGCGGCTGCGTCCTCGCAGTTCTCATCTCGTCAGCTCTCGGCGTTCTCGCCATCGGTGAGGATGCCGCCGTGAGTCTTGGTGTGCGCGTGCGTCTCATTCGGGCACTGGGAGTTCTTGCGGTGACGGCTCTCGCGGGTGGAGCCACAGCGCTGGGCGGTCCGCTGACATTCGTCGGCCTCGCGGTGCCGCTCATGGTCCGACGCGTTGTGGGGGCGAGGCAGGGAACGATCGCGATCTGGTCGACGGTTTCGGGCGCTGTGTGGGTGTGCATTGCAGACATTACGTCGCGTCTCGTCCTCGCGCCTTCCGAGGTGCCCGTTGGCGTCGTTGTAGCCCTGATCGGCGCCCCTTCTTCATTATCGGTGCGCGTGGAAGGGGCATGTCGTGACGCGGGAAAGCCATCGGTACACCACTCTGTCGAGAGCGGGTTTCTCCGTGCGCATCCATCGACGTAGCGCGGCGGTAGTCATCATCGGCTCCTTCTTCTGGTTGGCTTGTCCGTCTATTCGCTGAGACTCGGCGACTATGGGCTCAGTGCTGGGGATTCCTTCCGACGCCTACTGGGTGATGGCGGGCCTCGAGATGATTTCCTCGGTGTCTACTTTGTGCAGTCTGTGCGGCTGCCGCGGATGCTGGCCGCTGTCGCGGTCGGGTGCACGCTCGGCATTTCGGGGCGTATCTTCTAGACGATCTCGGGTAATCCTCTGGGGAGTCCGGACATTGTGGGGCTGTCAACGGGGTGTGCCACCGGAGCGCTGATAGCGATTATTGTGCTGGGGTCGAGTCCGGCCGTCACCGGCTTCGGAGCGTTGCTCGGTGGTCTCCTCTCAGGCGTGCTGATCCTCGCCTGCGCGGGCGGTATGCGCGTGACGGGAATGCGTGTTGTCCTGGTCGGTATTGGTTGCTCTGCTGCGCTGCGCGCTATCAATTCGCTGCTGATCGTCAAGGCGCCACTGGGGGCGGCGCAGCGAGCGCAACTGTGGAGTGCCGGATCATTTTCGGGGGTCACGTTCGCTCGACTGACGCCGCTCCTGATCGTGCTCGGCGTTGTCGCATGCGCGTGCGTCGCGGCTACAGTTCCGCTGGGGCTTGTGGCGATGGGGGACGACGTTGCGACCGGGCTCGGTGTGCGCGTGCGCCGCATTCGTCTTCTGTCGATCGTTGTTGCGATTCTGCTCGTCGCCTGTGCGACGGCTGTGGTTGGTCCGGTTGCATTCGTTGCGCTATCCGCTCCACATGTCGCTCACCGCCTGTGCGGGGGCGGGGGAGTGGGTTTCGTATCCTCCGGCGTCGTGGGAGCGTTGCTGGTGTTGACTTCCGACGTGTGTGCTCAGCGTTTGATTGCTCCCGCTGAGCTTCCTGTGGGTGTTGTGACGGGTGTCGTGGGAGGCTTGTATCTCTTGTGGCTGTCGATTCGTGAGGTGAGGTCGTGACTGAGGTGGGAACGAGGCCGGGGCTGGGCGCCCGAGATATCGTCGTCGGCTACGGGAAGAATGCTCCGATTCTGGATGGGCTGTCCCTGGACGTGCTGACTGGGGAATTGACCGTCATCGTCGGCCCCAATGCGTGCGGGAAGTCGACTCTCTTGCGGTCGTTGTCGCGCGTTCTCGATGTTCGTAGCGGAGTGGTGGAGTTGGATGGCAGCAGCGTTGCTGACATGAATCAGAAGGCGCCCGCGCGCAGGCTCGGATTGCTCGCGCAATCGTCCGTGGCTCCGGGCGATATGCTCGTGGAAGACTTGGTTGCGAGGGGACGCTACCCCTATCAATCCCTTCTGCGTCAATGGAGTCGTGAAGACGATGAAGCTGTTGCTCGTGCGATGGAAGATGCCTGCGTCGCCTCCCTCGTGGGGCGGCGCGTTGGTGAACTTTCGGGTGGTCAGCGTCAGCGTGTCTGGATTGCAATGGCTTTGGCGCAGTCGACGGAGATCTTGCTGCTCGATGAATCGACGACGTATCTCGATCTTAATCACCAGCTTGAGGTGCTCCGTCTTGCCGATCGCTTGCAACGTGCGGGTACAACTGTTGTTGCCGTGCTGCACGATCTGCATCTTGCCTTCCGGTATGCCACGCACCTCGTCTTCATGAAGGACGGGCAGATCCTCGCACAGGGGGAGCCCACCCAGGTAGTCACGCCCGAGCTCGTAGAACGTGTCTTCGCAGTGCCCTGCCGCGCATCATCGAGGATCCGGAGACGGGAGCTCCTCTCGTCATCCCACGCGGGTAATCGTCGTTGTGTTTCTCGATATCTCAAATGCTGACCAGCGGGTCATCAGAAGCCATGATTGCTCGATAATATTGCTCACAGTTGTCGTGACAAAATCGCATAAATCCAGGTAAAATAAGGTTTTGAGCGAGTGTGTCATGAATGTGCTTGTTGCTCGCAATTACATCTCGCAAGCCAGGCAATAGTATGGTGCTCGTATCGAGTGGTTACTCAGGCACTGACATGCGCATTCTGGGCGTGACAGTGTTGGTTGGTTGAGACTATCCCAGACAGAAGGAAACGAATACGCATGACGACACAGGCGCGCTCACAGAGCCGGGGCCTTCGCATGTCCCTGCTTGCACTGACCGCCTCTGCTTCCGTCGTCGGTGGAATGTTTGTGTCGGTCGGCCCCGCTTATAGCGCCGATGGGATTGGCGATGATGCTGGGCAGTGTTTGACCGCTTCTGAAGAAGGAGCGTCGGTCATAGCCTCGTCGGTTGTTGCGACCGGCGTGCCGCTGCATGTGGAAGGCACTGGCTGGGGGCCGTCTTCCGAGGGTGCCCTCGGTTTCGTGATTGTGACGCTCGATGATGGCCAGGAAAAGCGCTCTGATGACATGGTCCTCCCAGCGTGGGTTCCGTCCTCGGTCGCACGTAATAGGTCTGCATGGGCGGTTGCGAACGTTGGTGCGGATGGCACTTTCGTGGCTGATATTGACCTGCCGGCTACGTGGACGGTGGGGACGAAGCATCAGGTCATGATCGGTGACGGGGTGACGGGTAACTATGTTCAGGTTGAGGTGACGGTCGTCGAATCGGCAGCCGAGGCGCGCTCTTGTTCGCTGGCGCCGACCGAGCCGTCAGTGACCGATGGTACTGATCCTGTGACGGACAGTGCCGCCCCGACTCACGATCCGGGCTCTGAGAACACCTCCGCGAGCCCTACCGGCACCCCGTCTGTGCCAAGCGGGCCGTCGGCGAGTGCGTCTGGAGAGAAACAGACATCCGAACGAATGCAGGCTGATAATGCGACATCTTCTGCGTCGATTCCCTCTCCCAGTTCGTCGTCTGCTAGTGGAGGATCGTCGACACAGTCCTCGTCTGCTTCATCCGGTGCATCTGGTAGCGGCGCGGATCCCACTCCGGATCCTTCAGCCTCATCCACTCAGCAAAGCGTGTCCGCATCGCAGATTGGTCCCAAAGCTCGCTCGGAACAGCAGGCCTCGAATCAGGCTGCCCGCGAGGAGGAGTCGCGACTGAATGGCTGGATTCTCGCTGGTGGCGGTGCTCTTGCGTTGCTCGGTGCCATCGTGACGGTCAGTATTGTTCGCCGCTCCCACGGATTGCCGCGCTAATCACCTTTCATCTGGCCTAGTGCTCTGAGAAAATGTGCATTAACCGATTGGTGTGCGTTGGAATTTAGCATTCGCGTGCCACGCCTGTTACTCTAGTTTCAAAACAAATGCTTCTGAGGATTAAGTCACTAAGGAGAACGGTATGCAGCACGCACGGGCCGCTTCTGCCCTTGCCGCGCGCGGCCTCGGAGGGCGCAGTCGATTGATGAGCCTCCTGATGGCCCTGTGCCTGTTCGCTGCCATCGCGCTTGCGATCCCCGGATTTGCTGCTCGCGCAGACGGTAACGACGGGGCTATTCCCGTCCCGACCACGGCATTCACTGTTCGGATCGAACAGGGCTCTTCTTTTGAGCAGCAGTACGGGGATAAGGGCTACTGGGGCGTGATGCTCGACTCGGGTCGCGTGACACCCATTGAACAGCCGACGTACGAGCGTAATGGCGAAACGGTGCCCGTGACCGCTGATGATGTGTGGGTTGCCACCAGTCCGCACAACTACACCCTGAAGGTCCCTGTGCCCAATGGACAGAACAATGTCGAGGGCATCACGTGGGAGCCTGGAACGAAGCACACCGTCACGGTGCTCATGTTCAAGGAAGGGCGAGATCTCGTTGAGGGTGACCCCGTGAGCTACACGGTGAGCGTGTATCAGCCTGTTGATAACGACGACGCGCGTACACCTGAACCGACGGCGGACCCGACGACCGATCCCGCGCCTCAGCCCACGGCCGAGCCGACGACCGATCCCGCGCCTCAGCCCACGGCCGAGCCGACGAGCGAGCCCAGCGCTGACCCCGCGCCTGCTCCGACCACCGAGCAGCCCGCAGCTCAGCCTGATGATCCGCAGCTCCCCGCCGTCCGTCCGACCCCGACGCCTTCCGCAACGCCGACCCCGACGCCTTCTGCGACAGCGTCTGCTGGGTCCACGCAGCCTTCCGACACTCCGGTGTCGCCCATTTCGGACGTTTCTCAGCTGACTGACGCGAACAAGGGTGGCGTGAGTGCTGCTTTCACGGGCGGGCAGCTGACGATCAATGTCCCTTCGGATAAGGCCGTTGCCGGCGACTGGGTGAGCGCGAACATCATGCAGACCAGTGAGGCCCGCTGGCTTCAGGTCGAAGACTCCAATCAGGTGTCCATGGACGTTACGGGCCTGCCGATGGGCGACTACAAGGTCGTTGTGGCGAACCGACAGCATGAACTGGTCGGTTGGGCTGAGTTCAAGGTCGCTTCGACGGTTGCCGCAGCCGGTGCGGGGTCTTCCGTTGACGCCTCGGGCGGTGTGAAGCTGCACGCTGAGATGTTGTCTTCCTCGCTGGCCGGCAACGAGTCTGAAGGGCTGAATGGGTACCTGCTGGGTGCCGGTGCCTGCATGCTGATCCTCGGCGGCCTCGTCGTCGTCCAGGTTCTCTCAGGTCCCAAGATTGGCTCTTCTTCGAATGGAGTCACATTGTCCTAAGCTAGGGCTCATGGATCTGTTTGATTCTGAGTCTGTCGACGAGTCGGGCGTGCCTGCTTTCAATGCGGGCGCGCCCCTCGCCGTTCGTATGCGCCCGACGACGCTTACAGAGGTGGTTGGTCAGTCGCACCTGTTGGGTGAGGGGGCTCCGTTGCGGCGCTTGCTCTCGCCGGGTGCGAGTGGTGGGGTGTCGGTCTCTTCCGTCGTTCTCTGGGGGCCTCCAGGTACCGGTAAGACGACACTCGCGTATTTGATTGCGCGCGCATCCGGGCGCCGTTTTGTTGAGCTTTCTGCCGTGTCTTCTGGGGTCAGTGACGTGCGGCGCGTTGTCGACGATGCGCGTCGAACCCTTGCTGGCGGGGGAGAAGAGACGATTCTGTTCGTCGATGAGGTGCATCGATTTTCGAAGTCGCAGCAGGACTCGCTCCTGCCGGCGGTTGAGAATCGTTGGGTTGTGCTTGTGGCGGCAACGACTGAGAATCCCTCGTTCTCGGTGATTTCCCCTCTCCTGTCGCGCTCGTTGCTGCTGACCCTGCGTCCGCTTGATGCGGATGCGATTGAGGGACTTATTCGGCGTGCGCTGGCGGATGAGCGCGGCCTCGGTGGGCGTTTTTCTATCACGGACGAGGCCGTGGCTGGCCTTGTGCGGTTGGCGGGCTCGGATGCGCGTAAGTCTTTGACCCTCCTGGAGGCAGCCGCGGGTGTGGCTAGCGACGATGGATCCGGTGAGATTACGGTCGCGAGCGTTGAAGCGGCGGCCAACCAGGCCCTCGTTCGATGGAGCAAGGATCAGCACTACGATGTGGCAAGCGCGTTCATCAAATCGATGCGTGGTTCTGACGTGGATGCGGCGCTCCACTACCTCGCCCGTATGATCGAGGCCGGGGAGGACCCGCGCTTCATTGCGCGGCGTATCATGATCGCCGCCTCCGAAGAAGTCGGTATGGCCGCCCCTGAGGTGTTGACGACCTGCGTGAGCGTCGCGCAGGGTGTTGCGCTGATTGGTATGCCCGAGGCCCGTCTGTTACTCGCGGAGGCGGTGGTCGCCGTGGCAACGGCCCCGAAGTCGAACGCGACGTACCTGGCGATTGATCGTGCGATCGCCGATGTGCGTGCGGGGCGTGGGGGAGCGGTTCCCGAGCACTTGCGCGACGCGCACTATTCCGGTGCGAAGTTGCTGGGCCACGGTGAGGGGTACCTCTATGCGCATGATTATCCGCACCATGTTGCGGCGCAGCAGTACCTACCTAACGACCTGGAAGGCACGCGTTACTACGAGCCAACGGAAAACGGGCATGAGGCGATGCTCACGAAGCGGCTTGGTGTGATTCGCAATTTACTGAAAAGACGCTAGGATGTAACAGTTGTCCGCACCAGCGGACACCTGGGGCCTTAGCCGACGGATCTCATTGATCCTGGAGTTGGCCCCATGCCGGTACCTCCGGCATGACATGAGAAACAGGAAGAAGAAACATGGCAACGAATCGTTCCCGCAAGCAGGTGCGCGAGTCCCGCGCCCTCGGTCTGGCTCTGACCCCCAAGGCCGTTCGCTACTTCGAGAAGCGCCCCTACGGCCCCGGTGAGCACGGTCGTACGCGCCGCCGCCAGGACTCCGACTATGCCGTTCGTCTGAAGGAAAAGCAGCGTCTGCGCGCCCAGTACGGCATTCGTGAGTCGCAGCTGCGCCGCGCCTTCGAAGAAGCTCGTCGTACCGTCGGCCTGACCGGTGAGAACCTGGTTGAGCTGCTCGAAATGCGTCTCGACGCCCTCGTTCTGCGCGCTGGCTTCGCCCGCACCATCCAGCAGGCCCGCCAGTTCGTCGTTCACCGTCACATCCTCGTTGATGGCAAGATCGTCGACCGTCCCTCGTTCCGCGTGAAGCCCGGCCAGACCCTGCAGGTCAAGCCCAAGTCGCAGACCACGGTTCCTTTCGAGATTGCTGCCGAGGGTATTCACCGCGACGTGCTGCCCGCCGTCCCCGAGTACCTGGACGTTGATCTCGCCCGCCTGAAGGCGACCCTGGTGCGTCGCCCGAAGCGTGCTGAGGTTCCGGTGACCGTCGATGTCCAGATGGTCGTCGAGCACTACTCGCGCTGACACTGGCCTTTCCGCGCCCCCGAGCGACGCTCGGGGGCGCGGTTTTTCTTTTATCCCACTGTCCGCTTGCGCGTGCCGAAGTGCCGTGAGCGGCGCTGACCGTCTAACATGGGGGACTATGCGTACGTCTGAAATCCGCACCCGCTGGCTCGAATACTTCAAGAAGCAGGGGCATGAGATTCGTCCTTCCGTTTCTCTTGTCTCCCCGGAGCCCTCGATTCTGTTCACGATCGCGGGCATGGTTCCGTTCATCCCCTACATCACGGGCGTCGAGCCCGCGCCGTGGCCTCGTGCCGCGTCGGTGCAGAAGTGCATTCGCACGAACGACATCGATAACGTCGGTAAGACGACGCGTCACGGAACGTTCTTCCAGATGAACGGTAACTTCTCGTTCGGCGACTACTTCAAAGAAGGTGCGATCAACTATGCGTGGGAACTGCTGACCGGTTCGCGCGACGAGGGCATGTACGGACTCGACGGTGATCGCTTCTGGGTGACGCTGTGGGACCAGGACGAGGAAGCTTTCAACGTCCTCACCAAGCAGATTGGTATGGATCCCAAGCACATTGTGCGCCTGCCTCGTGAGGAAAATTTCTGGGATACGGGTCAGCCCGGCCCTGCGGGTCCCTGCGCGGAGTGGCACTACGACCGCGGCCCCGAATATGGTCCCGAGGCCGTGGGTGGCACCGTCGATCCGGGCGGCGACCGCTATCTCGAGGTGTGGAACCTTGTCTTCGACCAGTTCATGCGCGGTGAGGGTACCGGCAAGGACTACCCCCTGCTGGGCGAGCTCGATAAGAAGGCGATTGATACGGGCGCCGGCCTCGAACGTCTGGCCTTCGTCATGCAGGACAAGCCCAACATGTACGAGATCGACGAGGTCTTCCCCGTCATCGAGGCGGCCATGCAGATGAGTGGCAAGCGCTACGGCCTGGGCGCCGCGGGCCCCGAGGCCGGCGGCGCCTACGACGATGACGTGCGCATGCGTGTCGTGGCTGACCACGTGCGTTCCTCTCTCATGCTGATCGGTGATGGCGTGCGTCCCGGTAACGATGGCCGCGGCTACGTGCTGCGTCGCCTGATCCGTCGTGCTGTTCGCTCCATGCGCCTGCTGGGCGTCGACGAGGCAACCATGCCGACCCTGCTCACCGCTTCCAAGGACGCGATGAAGGCTTCGTACCCTGAGCTGGAGACCAACTGGAAGACGATCTCCGAGGTTGCCTACGCGGAGGAAGACGCGTTCCGTCGCACGCTGAGTGCCGGTACGACGATCCTGGACGCTGCGGTTGCCAGCGCGAAGGAGTCGAAGGGTGCCCCCGTTATTTCCGGCGCCTCTGCGTTCTCGCTGCACGACACCTACGGATTCCCGATTGACCTGACCCTCGAGATGGCCGCCGAGCAGGGCGTGTCCGTCGACGAGGAGGGCTTCCGCAGCCTCATGGCTGAGCAGAAGGAACGCGCACGCGCCGACGCTCGCTCGAAGAAGACCGGACACACTGACGTCCGCGTCTTCCACGACATCGAAAAGGCGATGGGTGGAGGATCGACGTTCCTGGGCTACACCGAGCAGGCAGCCGAGGCTACCGTCGAAGCGCTTCTCGTCGATGGCGTTGCCACGCCCGCCGCAACCGCTCCTGCCGAAGTTGAGGTCATCCTCGATCGCACGCCCTTCTACGCTGAGATGGGTGGCCAGCTGGCCGATCACGGTACGATTCGCCTCGCAGGTGGAGGCGTCGTCGAGGTCCACGATGTGCAGGCACCGATCCGCGGCCTGAGCGTTCACCGTGGCACCCTCACTGAGGGCGCCATGACGGTGGGGGAAAAGGCTTACGCTGAGATCGATAGCGAGCGTCGCCTGGCGATTGCTCGCGCCCATACCGCGACCCACATGGTGTACGCGGGCCTGCGCGACGTCGTGTCGAAGGATGCAACCCAGGCTGGCTCGGAGAACTCGCCGTCGCGTCTGCGCTTCGACTTCCGCCACGGTGCGGCGCTCGACGGTTCGCAGATCAACGATATTGAGGCGCTCGTCAATGAGAAGCTCGCCCAGGATCTGGCCGTGACGACCGAGGTCATGAGCCTCGACGAGGCGAAGGCCGCCGGTGCGATCGCCCTGTTTGGTGAAAAGTACGGTTCCGAGGTTCGCGTCGTCACGATCGGCGACGGCTTCGATCGCGAGCTGTGCGGTGGCACGCACGTGCCGACCACCGGACACATCGGTCGCATCACGGTGCTCAGTGAAGGCTCGGTCGGCTCCGGCGTACGCCGCATTGATGCCCTCGTTGGCGATGGTGCGTATGAGTTCCAGGCCAAGGAGCATGCGCTCGTCAGCCAGCTGTCCCAGCTCGTCGGTGGCCGTGCGGATGAGCTGCCCGAGCGTATTGAGTCCCTGATGACCAAGCTGCGTGAGTCCGAGAAGGAACTGGAGAAGGCGCGCACTGCCCAGGCCCTCAGCCGCGGTGCCGATCTCGCGGCTTCTGCCTCTGCTATTGGTGCGGTGAACGTCGTTGCTGCAGCCGTTGGCGACATGCCGTCAGCGGATGCCCTGCGCACCCTTGCGCTTGACGTGCGAGACCGCCTCGGTAATGAGCGCGGTGCTGTCGTCGCCCTCGGTGGTGTTGTCGGTGGTAAGCCCTCGCTCGTCGTTGCGACGAACGAGGCCGCGCGCGAGCATTCCGTGAAGGCTGGCGCTCTCGTCCGCGCCGTCGGCAAGTACATGGGTGGCGGCGGCGGTGGCCGCGATGACATCGCTCAGGGCGGCGGTACGAAGCCTGAGGGCATCGCGGATGCGATCGATGCGATCCGCAAGGAAATCGAGGCCCTGTGAGTATTCGTCGGGGTAGTCGTATCGGCGTGGACGTCGGCACCGTGCGTGTCGGCGTCAGCCGGTGCGACCCCGACGGCATTCTCACGATGCCTGTCGAAACCCTTCACAGGGCGCCCGATCTGTCTGATCTTGATCGTCTGGCCGACATCGTTCGTCGTCATGAAGCGATCGAAGTGATTGTTGGATTGCCTCGCCATCTGCGCGGGGGAGAGGGCATTTCTGCAAAGGGGGCGCGCAAGTATGCGCGTCGCATCAAGAAGCTTGTTCCCGATGTTCGGGTCGCGATGGTCGATGAGCGCATGACATCCAACCAGGCGCACGCTCGACTGCGTGCCTCAGGTATCCCGGAAATTGACCATCGCAGCGTCATCGACCAGGTGGCTGCGCAGATCATCTTGGAACAGGCTCTCGAGCTTGAACGCATGAGCGGTCGAGCTCCCGGTGAGGAGATTATCCTCGAACCCAACGAAGGAGTACACACGTGAGCACGCCTCCCCCTTACCCCTTCCGCTCTCGCCGTGAGATTCACTCCGGTGAACCCAAGGTCTACTCCGATGCCCCACAAGAGAGCTCCGACGCTACGGCGGCGCAGGATTCAGATCGTACCCCGGTTCACGGCACACCCGCGGTAGCCTCGGCCTCGGCCGAAGCGGCACCCGTGCGCGGAGCGCGCCCTCGTCAACGCGCGGCCGTGCACCCGTCCTTCGATGAGGTGACGGACACGGGCTCATCACCGCGTGTATTCGCTACGCCCGCCCGCGCAAGTGGCGTGGCGACGATCGCCGAAACCGTGTCAGAAACGACTGGTATGCGCTCACGCAGGCTTGCCAGCGAACGCCGTGCGGCCCGTAAACGCAAGCGTCGTCGTCGCATTCGTTCGTTCTTCATCATCGTTCTCGTGCTCGGGTTGCTCGCCGGTGCGAGCTACGTTGCCTACGACCAGCTCTTCAACTCATCAACAACGTCGTCGGATGACTATCCGGGCCCCGGCACCGGTTCGGTTGAAGTGACCATCGATGAGGAAGCCACCGGCCGCGCGATCGGTCAGACCCTCGTGGAAGCGGGCGTTGTGAAGTCCGTGGGTGCCTTCGTCCGCCAGTTCGAAAAGACATCGGCATCCATGTCGATCCGCCCAGGCACGTACCGCTTGAAGCTGCAGATGAGCGCGTCCGGAGCGCTTGCCGCCCTGCTGGACGAGACAAACCGTGTGGACTCGACGGTGACTATTGGCGCAGGGCAGAAGCTGTCGGAAGTCAAGCAGCGCATCGTCGATATCATGGGTGTTTCCGAGGCTGACGTCGATGCGGCATTCGCCGATACCGAGGCGATCGGCCTGCCTTCCGAGGCGGGCGGTAACGCCGAAGGGTGGCTCCTTCCCGGCTCCTACGAGGTCGGTGAAACAGACACGCCGACGACCCTCATCGCGCGTATGGTCAAGGGCACGATCGATGAGCTCGACCGTCTGGGCGTCGCTCCGGCAGATCGCGAGACCGTCCTCATTAAGGCATCCATCGTGGATGGCGAGATGAACATCGATAAGTACATGCCGATGGTCGCGCGCGTCATCGATAATCGTCTGGCCGATACGAACGGAGAGACGAAGGGCATGCTCGGCATGGACTCGACGGTGCTGTACGGCGTGGGGAAGACCAGCGGTGTGCCAGACCAGGCGGACCTCGATAACGACAACCCATACAACACGCGCCTCCACCCGGGACTGCCGCCCACCCCGATTGGGCAGCCGAGCGAAAAGGCCATCAAGGCTGTGCTCCACCCGGCCGACGGAACATGGCTGTACTTCGTGACGGTGAACCTGGATACGGGTGAGACCCTGTTCGCTTCCACTCTGGAAGAACAGGAGAAGAACCGTGAGCAGTTTAAGGCGTACTGCGCTGCGAATCCGAAGGTCTGTACGGCCTCATGACCTGGGCCGCCGTTATCGGTTCTCCGATCGAGCATTCCTTGTCGCCGGTCATTCACCGCGCGGCATGGGCGCAGCTCGGCATCGATGGGTGGGAGTATCGTCGCCTCGAGCAGGACGGCGCATCACTGCCCGGTTTGATCGGTGGACTCGGCGACGACTGTGCGGGCCTATCAGTGACGATGCCCTGCAAACAGGCGGTGATGCCGCTGCTGGATGCGATCGATCCTCTCGCGAGTGCCGTCGGCGCGGTTAATACGGTTGTTCCGTCCTCGGGCGTTCTCGCCGGCTTTAACACCGACGTGGCGGGTATCGCCTCAGCTGTTCGTCGCGCGTGTTCGCTCGCGCAACGCCCCTTGCCTGCGAGTGCTCTGATCCTTGGCGCCCGCGCCACGGCTTCCTCGGCACTCGCCGCGTTTGGCGAGCTGGGGATAACGACGTCGACCGTCGCTGCACGCCGCTTCGGTGGGCCCGGGTCGGCTGTTGCTGCAGCATCGCGTCTGGGCGTCACCATCGAACAGGTTCTATGGTCAAACGTCGAGGCCGTGTTCCAGGCAGCGCGCGCGGTTGACCTCATCGTGTCAACACTGCCCGCGGGCGTTGCGGATCCGCTCGCGCAGTGCCTCGATGTACGTGACGGGCAAGTCCTTTTGGATGTCGTCTATTCCCCGCGCAATACGGCATTGCGCAGCGTCTTTGAGGCAGGCGGAGGCATTGTCGCTGAAGGTACGGATATGCTCGTCTATCAGGCGGGCGCACAGGTCCAGTTGATGACCGGGCGCAGTCCCGATATTGATGTGATGCGCGGGGCTCTCGAGGAGGAGCTGGAACGGCGCTCACGGGAAGGCGCGGCGTTGTGATCGTTGGTTGGCTTCCCCAGCGTATTAGTGCGGATCTGTCTCTCGTATCCGGATTCCTCACGTGGATTATCGTGCTGGTGTGGCTGTGGCGGTCTGGGTGGAAGATTCAGCGGCGTTATTTTATTGAAGCGACTCGTACCCCGCTCACGCGTAACGCGATTGTGTGGAGTTCCGCGATCGTCGGGGCGATCCTTTTTGTGGCGGCGCAGATGCGCCCCGGTATGCCGGCTGTCATGACGGTTGCGATGATCGGGGCACTGAGTGCCTACGTTGACGCGCAGACCCACCGCCTGCCGAACGCATATACCGCGGCGATGGGTATAGGCGTGAGCGTGGGTGTCATTGTAGGCGTCATTATTTCGCCCCTGTGGCAGCAGCGCCTCATCGGATGTGTTGCCGGAGCTCTCATTTGGACTATCCCTATCGCACTGCTGAACCGTTTGCCCGGCGGTATGGGTGGGGGAGACGTGAAGCTCGCACCCGTTTTGGGAGCGATGGTTGGGACCGTCGGTATTCAGGCGGCAGTCTCCTCACTGGCCTTATCCTTCGTGCTGGCTGGCTTCGCTGCGCTCTGGAAAATTGTGATCGGCTCTGCGGGGACGAAGTCGCGCGTGCCGATGGGTCCTTGGATGATTGGATCCGCGCTGACGGCCGCAATCGCGTGGGGCGTCGTTCCGGACTGGCTGTAGCAGTCGGTCTCATTGTGGACCCCGCCGGGACGAGTACGCGTCCGGATGGGACAATAGGGTGGTGAGTATTTCGACGCCTTCGTACCAGTGTGAGCCTGTGAGCCTCGAATGGGGTCAGACCTGGCCCCCACGCGACGTCTTTGTCGATCTCGCGGCCTCCAGGCGCGTGATCCCCGTTGTGCGGCGTGTCCTTGCGGATGAGCTGAGCGCGGTGGGCGTCTATCGACAGCTTGCCCATGGCAACTACGGAAGCTTCATTCTCGAGTCCGCCGAACACGGTGGTTCGTGGGGGCGCTGGTCTTTTGTGGGAGCCTCGAGTGCTGGCGCCATCGTCGCACGCGACGGTCACGCACAGTGGATCGGTTCCCACCCGGAAGGTGCTCGTGAGGAGGGAACGTTCCTTGAGGTCGTTCACTCAGCACTCGAAGAACTCGCTGCGCCGGCGATTGACGGATTGCCTCCGCTGACGGGTGCTCTTGTTGGTTCTCTCGGTTGGGGCATCATCCCCGAGTGGGAGCCTACGCTCGCCGCGACAGCACCGAAGGAGTCGGATATTCCGGACGCGACGCTCGTGTTGGCGACGGAGGTTGCGGCCCTCGATCATGCGACGGGGTCGGTGTATCTGATGGCGATCGCCTGGAACCTCAACGGTTCGGCGGACGGCGTTGATAGGGCGTACGACCGTGCTATTGAGCGCCTCGATGCGATGACGACACAACTGGCGACCCCGATTGCGCCCGCGGTGCTGGGGACGAGCGATGCGACGCCGCCTCAGGTACGTGAGCGTACAGCGCGCGCCGATTTCGAGTCCTCTGTCAACGCAGCGAAGCGCTCCATTGAGGATGGTGATGCGTTCCAGATCGTCGTGTCGCAACGCCTTGATGTATCGACGTCAGCCAGCGGCATCGATGTCTATCGCGTGCTGCGTACGGTCAACCCTTCGCCCTACATGTACTTCCTGGACCTGCCCGACGAGAAGGGCGGTCATTTTGAGGTTGTCGGTTCGTCTCCGGAGACCCTCGTCAAGAGTGAACGACGCCGTGTCTGGACGTATCCGATCGCCGGTTCGCGTCCGCGTGGGGCGGATTCTGCGCAGGACCACCGCCTGGCGGCCGAGCTGCTTGAGGATCCCAAGGAGCTGTCGGAACACGTGATGCTCGTCGACCTGGCTCGCAATGACCTGTCGAAGGTGTGCGATCCTGCGTCGGTCGAGGTCTCCACGCTCATGGAGCTGAAACGTTTTTCGCATATTCAGCACATTTCGTCCACGGTGACGGGTGTGCTGCGCCCGGATGCTGACGCTCTTGATGCCCTGGTTGCGACGTTCCCCGCGGGTACCCTGTCGGGAGCGCCCAAGCCTCGTGCGATCCAGCTGATCGATGACTTCGAGCCCGCTGCGCGAGGTGTATACGGTGGTGTCGTCGGCTACTTCGACCTGTCGGGCGATGCTGATTTGGCGATCGCGATTCGTACGGCATCGTTGAAGGATGGCGTTGCCTCGGTGCAGGCGGGTGCGGGACTTGTTGCCGATTCGGTGCCTGTGCTGGAGTATGAGGAATCCCGTAACAAGGCTGCTGCCGTAGTGGAGTCCGTCGTGCGGGCATCGACCCTGGTGCCCCTGTCCTGACTCGTCCCACGGGATGCCTCACCCGCCGTCGGCCATTTTTCGCTAGCCTAGGTGAGGAATGATCGTTTCTGCCTGAAAGGGGAGCATCGTGAGCGTTCTCGATGACATTATCGCCGGGGTCCGACAGGATCTGAAGGAGCGTGAAGATCGCGTCCCTTTGGCTCGGATTAAGGAGATGGAGACTCAGGTTCCGGAGGCGAAGGATGCGCTTGGTGCTCTGCGGGGCCGTGACGGCGCCGTCAAGATCATTTCTGAGGTGAAGCGCTCGTCGCCGTCGAAGGGCGCGCTGGCGGCGATCCCGGATCCGGCTGCGCTCGCCTCGACGTACGAGGCCGGGGGAGCCTCGGTCATTTCGGTGCTCACTGAGCAGCGTCGCTTTCACGGTTCGCTCGCCGATCTCGATGCGGTACGCGCAGCCGTCGACATTCCCGTCCTTCGCAAGGATTTCATCGTGACGCCCTACCAGATTCACGAGGCGCGTGCTCACGGCGCTGATCTCGTGCTTCTGATCGTTGCGGCGCTTGAACAGAACGTGCTTGTGTCCCTGCTGGAGCGTACCCGCTCGCTGGGCATGGAAGCCCTGGTGGAGACGCACTCGCGTCTCGAAGCCCTCCGTGCGATGGAGGCAGGCGCCTCGATCATCGGTGTGAACGCGCGCAACCTGAAGACGTTGGACGTTGACCGCTCGACCGTTGAGCAGGTCATCGACGTCATTCCGCAGGACGTTGTCGCTGTCGCCGAGTCCGGCGTCGCCAGCGCCCACGACGTCTTTGAATACGCCAAGTGGGGTGCCGATGCTGTTCTCGTTGGCGAGGCACTCGTGACGTCGGGCGATCCGATGGCGAGTATTCAGGACATGGTGAGCGCTGGACAGCATCCCGCGCTGCGGACAGATCGTAAGGCTCGCGTCGCTGCGGCGCGTCAGGAAGGACAGTGATGGCATCCGATAACTTTGTGGAGGGACCGTACTTCGGTGATTTTGGCGGTCGCTTCGTCGCCGAGTCCCTCATGGGACCCCTCGAAGAGGTTGAAGCCGCGTGGAAGCGCCTGTGGCGTGACCGGTCATTCCAGCGCCGCCTGCGCGATCTGTTCCTGAACTACGCGGGACGTCCCTCCCTGTTGACGGAGGCCCCCCGTTTCGCTGCAGACTTGGGTGGCGTGCGTGTCTTCCTCAAGCGCGAGGATCTGAACCATACGGGGTCGCACAAGATTAACAACGTGCTTGGGCAGGCGTTGCTCACCAAGGAGCTGGGAAAGACCCGCGTCATTGCGGAGACCGGCGCGGGACAACACGGCGTGGCCACGGCGACGGCCGCGGCGCTTCTGGGCCTGGAATGCACGATCTACATGGGCCGAGAGGATACTGAGCGTCAGGCCCTGAACGTCGCACGCATGCAGATGCTTGGCGCCGAGGTCATCGCCGTGACTGCGGGTTCTGCGACCCTCAAGGATGCGATCAACGAGGCTTTCCGTGACTGGGTGACCAACGTCGAGACGACCAACTACATCTTCGGTACCGCTGCGGGTCCGCACCCGTTCCCTGAACTCGTGCGCGACCTCCAGCGTGTCATTGGCGATGAGGCGCGTGCTCAGCTGCTCGCCGCTGAGGGACGACTGCCCGACGTGGTGGTCGCTTGCGTGGGTGGTGGCTCCAACGCCATTGGCTCGTTTACCGCGTTCATCGATGATCCGAGTGTCGAGCTCCTTGGCTGCGAGGCTGCGGGCGATGGTTTTGAAACGGGGCGTCATGCCGCTTCCATCACGGCCGACGAGGTGGGCGTGCTGCACGGCGCGCGTACGTTCGTCCTGCAGGAGCGTGACGGCCAGACGAAGGCCTCTCACTCGATTTCCGCCGGCCTCGACTACCCGGGTGTCGGCCCGGAGCACGCGTGGTTGGCGCGGACGGGTCGCGCCTCGTACATGCCTATTTCTGATGCCGAGGCTATGGACGCGTTCCTGCATCTGTCCCGCACGGAGGGCATCATTCCCGCCATCGAGTCCTCCCATGCCCTTGCTGGTGTCCGCAAGTGGGCGCTGGCCAAGGTCGAAGCGGAAGGACCCTTTGAACCGGGGGAGGAGCCAATCGTCATCGTGACCGTGTCCGGGCGCGGCGACAAGGACGTGGATACCGCATCGCGGTGGTTCGGCTACGGACAAGCGAAGCTGCAGGTCATCGACCCCAGTGCCGGGCCGTCGGGCGTCGCCGTCCTGGATCAAAACGAGGAGAAGTGACATGACGCGTGCACCCCATTCAGCCGTTGCCATTGATGCTGCCCGTCAGCGTGGCGACGCGGCGCTCATCGCCTACCTGCCCGTCGGCTTCCCGTCTGTCGAGGATTCGATTCGCGCGGGCAAAGTTCTGGCGGATTGCGGTGTTGACGTCATCGAACTCGGTTTCCCCTACTCGGATCCCGGAATGGATGGCCCGACGATCCAGCGAGCGACCGTCGCTGCTCTCGAGCGCGGCACCCACCTCGAGGACCTCTTCCACGCGGTGGACGAGCTGACCTCGTACGGAGTTTCGACCTGCTCGATGACCTACTGGAATCCCGTTGAGTGGTGGGGCGTCGAGCGCTTCGCCAAGGACTTCGCCGCCGTTGGTGGTTCGGGTCTCATTACCCCTGACCTGCCGCCCGAAGAGGGCGCACAGTGGGAGGTCGCGTCGGATAAGTACGACCTGGAACGCATCTACCTGAGCGCCCCCTCCTCTCCCGAGCACCGCCTCAAGCTCATTGCCGAGCACTCGCGTGGCTGGGTGTACGCGGCCTCGTCGATGGGCGTCACGGGCGCGCGTGCGGTTGTTGGCGCGCATGTCGGCGACGTTGTCGCGCGTACTCGCGCCGCTGGTGCCGAGCGCGTGTGCGTGGGCCTCGGCGTGTCCAATGGCGCGCAGGCCCGCGAGATCGGCGCATATGCGGACGGAGTCATCGTCGGTTCCGCGCTGGTGAAGACGCTCTTCGACGACTCGATCGACCGTGGGCTGAAGGCTCTGGGTGAGCTTGCCACCGAACTGAAGGCCGGCGTCAGCGAGGCCCGCGCGTGAACACCCTCGTCGCTGTCGGTATCCCATCGCCTTCGCAGGGCGTCTGGCACCTCGGCCCGATCCCGCTGCGCGCCTACGGCATCATCATTGCCGTCGGCATGATCATCGGCGTCTGGTGGACCGCTCGCCGTTACCGTGCTCGCGGAGGAAATCCTGACACGCTCTACGACGTGGCGCTCTGGGCGATTCCGCTCGGAGTTGTGGGTGCGCGGATTTATCACGTCGTTACTTCCCCGGATGCCTACTTTGGCCCGGGTGGTGATCCGATGCTTGCCTTCCAGATTTGGCGCGGTGGTCTCGGAATTTGGGGTGGCGTCGCCTTCGGTGCACTGGGTGCATTTATTGCCGTCAAGCGTGCAGGCGTGCGCTTCGGCCCGATTGCTGATTCTTTGGCCCCGGCGCTGCTTGTTGCGCAGGCCATCGGGCGGTGGGGAAACTGGTTTAACCAAGAGCTCTTCGGCGCTCCGACAACAATGCCGTGGGGACTCCAGATCGACGTGGCCCACATGCCTGCGGGTTATCCGGCGGGAACCTTATTCCACCCCACGTTCCTCTACGAGTGCCTGTGGAACCTTACCGCAGCCGCCATTATCGTGTGGCTCGATCGTCGTCACCGCTTCGCCGGTGGCCAGGTGTTCGGTCTGTACCTGATGGCGTACACAGCGGGACGCAGCTGGATCGAAATGCTGCGCATCGACGATGCGCACAGAGTTCTCGGTCTGCGCCTCAACGTGTGGACGTCCCTGCTCGTGTTCGCGCTCGGTGTGCTTGTGTTCGTCGTCGCTGGTCGGCTGGGACGCTCGACGACCGTCGTTGCACACGACGGTGAATCCGCGGCGGACGACGAGCAAGCGGAGGACCAGGCTGCCCCCGAAGACAGTGACGTTGACGATATCGTCGGTGCTGGCGTGAGTGAAGAAGAGTCCGCGCACGAGAGTACTCTCGAGTCGTTCTGATCCCGAGCTTGGCCGTTTTTCTCCCCGCTGAGGTCCCACCACAGGCGGATTCATGGGAATGATCACGTCGACCCGGAGCGGATCCTCCTCGTTCCAACTGTGATTGGGCGGTAAACTCTTATCTATGCGTCGAGCTAAGATTGTCTGCACTATTGGACCTGCTACTGATTCTCCTGAGCAGCTCCAGGCGCTGGTGGACGCCGGCATGGATGTCGCGCGTATTAACCGGTCGCATGGAAAGGCTGAGGAACACGAGGCCGTCATTGAGCGCGTGAGGAAGGCGTCTGCGACGTCCGGTCGCGCGGTCGCTGTCCTGGTTGACCTCCAGGGCCCCAAGATCCGCTTGGAAACCTTCCAGGATGGCCCCCAGGAACTCAAGATCGGTGACACGTTCACCATCACCACCCGTGATGTTCCCGGCACGAAGGAACTCGTCGGGACGACCTTCAAGGGGCTGCCCGGCGACTGCGCTCCCGGTGACCGCCTGCTGATTGACGACGGCAACGTCGCGGTCCGCGTCGTCGAGGTGACGGATACTGACGTCGTCACCCGCGTCGAGGTTCCCGGCATGGTGTCGGACCATAAGGGTCTGAACCTTCCTGGCGTTGCTGTGTCCGTCCCCGCACTGTCTGAAAAGGATAAGGAAGACCTGCGCTGGGGCATTGAGCAGGATGCTGACTTCATCGCGCTGTCCTTCGTTCGTTCCGCGCAGGACATTAAAGACGTCCACGAGATCATGGACGAGATGGGCAAGCGGATCCCGGTCATCGCCAAGATTGAAAAGCCGCAGGCCGTTGAGGCGCTGGAAGAGATCGTCGAGGCATTTGACGGCATCATGGTCGCCCGCGGTGACCTCGGTGTTGAGATGCCCCTGGAAGCCGTGCCGCTGGTTCAGAAGCGCGCGATTGAGCTTGCTCGTATCGCCGCCAAGCCGGTTATCGTCGCGACGCAGGTCATGGACTCGATGATCAAGAACCCGCGCCCCACGCGTGCCGAGGCCTCCGACTGCGCGAATGCCATCCTTGATGGCGCCGATGCGGTCATGCTGTCCGGTGAGACGTCGGTCGGCGCGTTCCCGATTGAAACCGTCCGTACGATGGCCGCCATCATCGAGTCGACGGAAGAAAACGGTGGTGAGCGCATCGCCTCCATTCCCGGTTTCTACGCTGATCGTGCGGGTGTTATCTGCGAAGCTGCCGCTCGTATCGCTGAGCACCTGGATGCCCGTTACCTGGTGACGTTTAGCCAGTCCGGCACGTCGGCGCGTCTGCTCTCGCGCATGCGCCGACCGATCCCGATGCTGGCCTTCACGCCGCTCGAGTCGACGCGTCGTCGTCTGGCGCTCTCGTGGGGCATTCAGACCTACCGTGTTCCCGAGGTGCAACACACGGACGACATGGTGTGGCAGCTCGATCAGGTCGTGCAGTCCTCGCACCTGGCGGACATCGGTGATCAGCTTGTGATCGTTGCCGGTATGCCGCCGGGCATCGCTGGCTCCTCGAACATGCTGCGTATCCACGAAGTCGGAGATGAAGCCGACTATGCGATCGGCGGTCTGCGCCACGCGTGAGATGCGTGAGTAGTGGGGGCCCTGGCGATGAGCCAGGGCCCCCACTATTTTTGTTTCGTCACGTGGACAAAACGGGATTCGTGGAATAAAATACTCGAATATACGTGTGAGACACGTGGACGCCGCACCAACGACGGCGCGGCACATGCAACAAAGTGTTGCTCGGCGTGCTCAGAAATGCCTGTGCGATCAAAGCATGTTTTCTGGGGCGCCCGAAGAGAAGAAGATGGAGGAAGAAAAATGAATACGAACATCCGGACCGTGTCGGTCCACGATACTCTGTTTGGCCGTGTGGCCAACAACCTGGAGGTCGGCCAGCTCTCGCGCGCCGTTGAGCCCTGGTTTGCTGACTTCCACGATTCGAGGGTCAAGCAGGCTATCGCCGATCTTGACGAGCCGGCCCGCAGGGGCGCGGCTGCCGAATACCTCGGCCTCGAGCTGAGCGTCGTGGCCTGAGCAGCAAAAGGGGCCGACAAGCAACGCTTGTCGGCCCCTTTTCATCTGCAGTTTTGAGGTATCAATTGCGGTGCGCACGTCGCATATGCGCTGAAATGCCGGTACCATTAGGAGCACGTACTCCACTGGCGGTACCCCGAGTGGGATTCGAACCCACAACAAGCCGGGTTTGAGCCGACCGCCTCTGCCAGTTGGGCTATCGGGGCTTCGCGTGTGCGAGACCCACAATAGAGCAGCTGAGCAAACCGATCAAACTGAGGAATATGACAATGAGTGAAGAGCAGGCTGAACCGCGTCGCGTCCTCGTCGCAGAAGACGAGGGGTTGATCCGTCTCGATATCGTTGAGACGCTCACCCAGGCGGGGTTCGAGGTCGTCGGCGAGGCTGCTGACGGTGAGGAAGCTGTCGAGCTGGCACTCGAGCTCGAACCCGATCTATGCGTGATGGATGTCAAGATGCCGAAGATGGATGGCATCACCGCTGCCGAGAAGATCCTGCAGGAACTGTCGTGCGCCGTTGTGATGCTCACCGCGTTCTCGCAGACGGAGCTCGTTGAGCGCGCACGCGACGCCGGTGCGATGGCCTACGTCGTCAAGCCGTTCAGCCCTGCTGACCTGATTCCTGCAGTCGAGATCGCACTGTCGCGTCACGCTGAGATCGAGTCGCTTGAGGACCAGATCGCCGATCTGTCTGATCGTTTCGAGACTCGTAAGCGCGTGGACCGCGCCAAGGGACTGCTCATGAAGAACATGGGAATGAGCGAGCCTGAGGCCTTCCGCTGGATCCAGAAGACGTCGATGGATCGTCGTCTGTCGATGCGTGAGGTCGCTGACGCGGTCATCAACCAGGTCGACGACTGAGAATCACGTACACGAATGGGGAGGGTCACTCGGCCCTCCCCATTACTGTTTCTTGGCCCTCAGTCGTGGCTCGCGCGCACGAGGATTCGGTTAGTGACGCGCGCGACTGAGATGAGGCGGTCGGCCTCGTCCCTGATCTCCACAGTGTGGACGGTTGACGAGCGCCCCAGGTGGACGGCGGTTGCGGTCGCGGTGATGATCCCTTCGCGTCCAGCGCTGATGTGCGATGCGTTGAGCTCCGTGCCCACTGCGTAGGCCTGCTTGCCGGGGTTTGTTTCGCGCGCATGAATCTGCGCCGCGAAGGACGCCGCCGTCTCAGCGAGTGCAGCGGAGGCCCCCCCGTGCAGAATGCCGGCGCTCTGGCGGTTTCCGTCGATCGGCATCGAGATGACGGTGCGCACAGCACTGTGCTCGATGACCTCCATACCGGTTGCTTCCATGAGAGTCCCAGGCCAGTGTGCCCCGACCCAGCCGCCGCGGGCGAGTGGATCAGGTGAGGAAGACTGCGTGTGTTTCGTCTGGTGATCGTGTGTCATGGCATCTAGGGTGGCATGTGTGAGTGACACTGTGCTGATTATTGATGGCCATTCGATGGCGTTTCGCGCCTTCTATGCGCTCCCGCCGGATAACTTCGTGACGGCTACAGGCCAGCACACGAACGCGGTTTACGGCTTTGTTTCAATGCTGACGCGCCTGTTGGAGACCGAGCAACCGACGCATATTGCTGTCGCCTTCGATGTGTCGAGGCACTCATTCCGCACGGAGGAGTACCCCGAGTACAAGGGCACCCGTGACGCGACGCCCGAGGAATTTAAGGGGCAGGTGGAGCTCATCCGCGAGGTGCTTGAGGCGATGGGTATCGTATCTTTGTCCCGTGAGGGCTTTGAGGCCGACGATATTCTCGCGACTCTCGCGTATCGCGCCGGCCACGAGGGGTCGACTGTCCTCGTGGTCTCAGGCGATCGCGACTCGTTCCAGACGGTGACCGACAACGTGACGGTGCTCTACCCCGGTACGGGGCCAGGTGACCTGCGTCGTATGACTCCGCAGGCAGTCGAAGACAAGTACGGCGTTCCGCCGCACCGTTACCCCGAGATCGCTGCAATCGTGGGTGAAACCTCGGATAACCTGCCTGGCGTGCCAGGTGTGGGGCCGAAGACCGCCGCGCAGTGGATCAACAAGTTCGACGGTCTCGACAACCTGCTGGCGCATGCCGATGAGATTGGCGGAAAGCGCGGCGCCGCACTGCGCGAGCACATGGGCGACGTCCTGCGCAACCGTCGGCTCAATCGTCTGCTCACCGACATGGACCTTGAGGTCTCGCTCAGTGATCTGGCGCGTCGCCCCACGGACGTCGCCGCCATCGACCGTCTCTTCGACTCTCTCGAGTTTGGACGCCTGCGCACGAAGGTCCGTGAGGTTGCCGGTATCGGCATGGGGGAGGGGACCATCGACGAGACGCCCGAGCCCGCCGCCGACGTTGACATCGAGGTGATGGTTGCCGATGCCTCGTGCGATATCGCGCAATGGGTGGGCGCTCGCTCCAGCCTCGCTCTTCTCGTCGAAGGCGACTCGCGGCCCGTGCGTGGGGATATCACCCGCGTCGTCCTAGCGTCCGACAGCGACGCACTCGTCATCGATCCCGTCGAACTCAGCCCCGCGCAGGAGCAAGTGCTCGGCGACGTTCTTGCCGCGGACTCGTCCCTGATCGTGCACGACGCCAAGGGGACGCGCCATGCGCTCGCTTCAGGCGGCTGGTCCCTCGGTACCGTCGGCTGCGACACGATGCTCGCCGCCTACCTCACGCACCCCGACCAGCGTTCCCACAAGCTTGAGGACGTTCTCTCGCGTGTCCTCGGCGTCGTGATCGACGTGGACGAGAGCGATTCGGATGCTCTCTTCGGCCTAGGGGACATTGGCGCTGGTCCAAGCGCTGCCGCGTTGCGCGCCGGGAAACTAGCGGCCCACCTGCACCCGCTTGCTCAGGCGCTGCGTGCCCAACTGGAAGAAAGCGCCGAGACCTCACTCCTCACCGACATGGAAATGCCTCTGTCTATCCTGCTCGGAGAGATGGAAACGATCGGCATTGCTGCGGACACGAACGTTCTTGACGGTCTGTCTGCTGAACTCGGAAAGGCCGTCGATGCCGCGCGTGAGGGTGCGTGGGCAGCAGCCGAACGCGACGTTAACCTCTCGAGCCCTAAGCAGCTCCAGGAGCTTCTCTTCGACCACTTCGGCCTGCCCAAGACGAAGAAGACGAAGACCGGGTACACGACGAACGCCGAGGCCCTCGCCGACCTGCACGCCAAGACAGCGGATGAAGGGGGAGCAGGGCATCAGTTCCTTGGGTTCTTGCTGACCCACCGCGACCGCATCAAGCTCAAGCAGATGGTGGACTCCCTGTCCGCTACCGTCGCCTCGGATGGTCGCATCCACACGACGTTCTCTCAGGTTGCGGCGGCCACGGGTCGCCTGGCCTCCGCCGACCCGAACCTGCAGAACATCCCCGCTCGCAGCGCCGACGGTATGCGTATCCGTGGTGCCTTCGTCGCGGGTGAGGACTTTGAGTCGCTGATGAGCGCGGACTACTCGCAGATCGAAATGCGCCTGATGGCGCACCTGTCCGGGGACGAGGCGCTCATTGAGGCGTTCAACTCCGGTGAGGACCTGCATCGGACTATGGCGTCGATGGTGTTCGGCACTCCGGTCGCCGAGGTGACAGGCGAGGAACGCTCGCGTATCAAGGCCACCTCATACGGACTGGCCTACGGTCTATCCTCCTACGGCCTCGCCGCCCAGCTCGGGATTCCTGTGCCCGAGGCCGCCGCCCTGCGTGATCGCTACTTCGAACGCTTCGGGACAATCCGCGACTACCTCGAAGGACTCGTCGCTCAGGCGCGAGCTGACGGATACACCCAGACCATGTTTGGTCGACGCCGCTACCTGCCCGACCTGCGTTCCTCGAACCGCCAGCGTCGCGAGATGGCTGAGCGTGCCGCCCTGAACGCACCCATTCAAGGCAGCGCGGCAGACATCGTGAAGATCGCGATGATGAACGTGGCGGACGCGCTGTCCGAGGCCGGGCTTGTCTCCCGACTCCTCGTGCAGATCCACGACGAGCTGCTCCTTGAAGTTGCTCCCGGGGAGGCAGCGGCCGTCGAGGCGCTTGTCCGCGAGAAGATGGCGACTCCCGTGGAGCTTTCGGTTCCGCTCGACGTCGCCGTCGGCATCGGCACGTCTTGGCAGCTCGCGGCGCACTGACGGTTAAGACGACGCGACGCACGCCACGGAAAGTGTCGCCAAATTCGTCACATTTGCCCGTCAAAGGCTGCTAGACTAAACCCCAGTGTCTGGGGACAGGTGCATCCGCATCAGTTGCCAGGCGCTGGAACTATCCATCTACTATCCAGTCCGTTTCGGAGAAACTACTACATGACCACCAACACGCCGCAGGTCGCTATCAACGACATTGGTTCGGAAGCAGACCTGATCGCAGCCATCGACGAGACCATCAAGTACTTCAACGATGGCGACATCGTCGAGGGCACTGTCGTCAAGGTCGACCACGACGAGGTCCTCCTCGACATCGGCTACAAGACCGAGGGTGTCATCCTCTCTCGCGAGCTGTCCATCAAGCACGACGTCAACCCCGACGACGTTGTCGCCGTGGGCGACCAGATCGAGGCGCTCGTCCTCCAGAAGGAAGACAAGGAAGGTCGCCTCCTCCTGTCGAAGAAGCGTGCGCAGTACGAGCGCGCGTGGGGCCAGATCGAGAAGATCAAGGAAGAGGACGGTGTCGTTACCGGTACCGTCATCGAGGTCGTCAAGGGCGGCCTGATCCTCGACATCGGCCTGCGCGGCTTCCTGCCCGCCTCCCTCGTCGAGATGCGTCGCGTCCGCGACCTCGCCCCCTACATCGGTCGCGAGATCGAAGCGAAGATCATCGAGCTCGACAAGAACCGCAACAACGTGGTCCTGTCCCGCCGCGCATGGCTCGAGCAGACCCAGTCCGAGGTCCGCACGAACTTCCTGCACACCCTCCAGAAGGGCCAGGTGCGCACCGGCGTCGTCTCCTCCATCGTCAACTTCGGCGCATTCGTCGATCTCGGTGGTGTCGACGGCCTGGTTCACGTCTCCGAGCTGTCCTGGAAGCACATCGACCACCCGTCCGAGGTCGTCGAGGTTGGCCAGGAAGTCACCGTCGAGGTTCTCGACGTCGACATGGATCGCGAGCGCGTCTCCCTGTCGCTCAAGGCTACCCAGGAAGATCCGTGGCAGGCATTTGCCCGCACCCACGCCATCGGCCAGGTTGTGCCCGGCAAGGTCACCAAGCTGGTTCCCTTCGGCGCGTTCGTTCGCGTCGAGGACGGCATCGAGGGCCTCGTCCACATCTCCGAGCTGGCTCAGCGTCACGTCGAGCTGCCCGACCAGGTCGTCAAGGTCGGCGAAGAGGTCTTCGTCAAGGTCATCGACATCGACCTCGAGCGTCGCCGCATCTCCCTGTCCCTCAAGCAGGCCAATGAGGGCGTGGACCCGAACTCTGAAGAGTTCGATCCTTCGCTCTACGGTATGGCCGCCGAGTACGACGAGAACGGCAACTACAAGTACCCCGAGGGCTTCGATC
>ERZ772986.34-NODE-34-length-87104-cov-4.759228_pt1 | contig 87104 bp, 80 predicted proteins | sample MGYA00511898_ERZ772986 | MGnify/ENA primary metagenome ERZ772986 (study PRJEB29015, sample SAMEA2737934) | human oral metagenome | biome: human oral; feature: human-associated habitat; material: dental | place: China | collected 2148 ... | reverse complement strand
ACCTACTGTAGGTCGTCGAGACGACCCACGGTAGGTCGCATCGACGACCTACCGTGGGTCCCTTTTTACCCCTTCAGCACTCCCCTCCCCCACCCTTATCTTTTCCCGCCTGCCGTGAGCTAGATGCACCAGCGAGAAAGTCTCTTTAATCCGAGGGGAATCTCACAGACAAAACAAGGGGGCGACCGCACCTCTATCTGGTGCAGTCGCCCCCTTGAATGGATTCGGGAATCCCGAGGTGGATCTATAGCGAAGGCCCATACATGCAGACCACTTGGGCTACATGTACGGGCCTTATCGCTAGAGGAGGAAAGGAGGACTTAGTTCTCTGCGAAGAAGTTCAGTTCACCGATACCGAAGAAGCCAGATCCTGAAGCATTAACTCCAGCAATCTTAATACCCTTTGCTTCTACAGGAGTGAAGAAGCGAACGACAACGACACTCTCTTTATTGAGGTAGCTAGCAGGTAGCATACCCTGAGAAGTCCAGTTCGTACCATCCTGAGTGGTAAAGATCTCGACATCAGAAATACCATCCATCTTCTCATCAGTACGCTTGAGAAGAATGTAGTTGAACTTCTTCGTACCATTCTTGAGGATACCCGTCACCCAAGGAGCCGTATCGGTGTAGGCTGCATACCACTCGTTAGAGGGGTCGCCATCATAGAGAGCGTCCTTGCTGTAGGTGTAGTTACCCCAAGAGAGCTCAGAGGAGACATCGTAGGTGATATCCGCAGAGGTCAGCATCGTACCCAGAGGATCACGTGTGTAGAAGCCTACATTCTGGTAGCTCTTCTTCACGGGGATGAAGTAGGTGCCATAGTCCTGGCTGACGCCGACGGACGATGCGCCTGCTACAGCAGAGACCTTCACGGGGATCACGAAGTACTCAGCACTCGCATTCTGCTTCGAGATCTCATCGTACTTATCCCCAGGGCTGACGGTGATAGCTGTAGAGCTCTTCGTCTGCCCCTTAGGGATCGTCACGGTCGTTGCGGAAAGCTTAGCATAGCCTTCGGGAGCGACACGGTAGCCAGCATGGGAGGCGACGTACGAAGCAGCCGAGGCCTCAGAGGTAGCGATGGCGACAGTGACCGTCACATCCTGAGCGACAGGCTTAGAGAGATAGACATAGCGCTCCTGATCAGCCCACTTGGTGAGCGTCGTCCCTTGGAGATTGACCTGAAGAGGGTACTTCAAGGACTTAGACAGATCAAAGTCCCCCGTCTTGATATAAGCTACAGATTCAGCAGTCTGGACCTTAGCCTTATCATGGAGAGGCGTATCCAGATCAAAGCCCTTCTGACAAGCCGTCAGGCTCAGGAAGAGTGCTGCGCAAGCTATGGATAGAGTCTTTTGCATATAAACTTCAAAGCTATTAGAGGGATCGTACACAGCCCCCCTCCGAAGGGGAGGGCTGTGTCGTATCACCGATATTAAGATTAGGGGACCTTGACTGTACCCTTACCATCGGAGCGGACATTCGAGACCCAAACCGGCGTCTGAATGACGTTGCTCTCATGATTCTTGTCGTCGTAGCTACCGTCGTAGACATTGAGAGCAGGAGCCCCAGCGACAGAGTTAGCGAACGTGCCTCCCTTACCTTCGTTCATCTTCCAGTAGTGGAGGAGACCTGGGGTCGTAGGATCGACCGTGTACTCGTTGTCACGGAGCTGCTCGAGTGTACGAGCCGTGTTCCAGATACGGAGTTCGCTGAAGATACAAGCATTGATGAACCAAGCAGGGCCAGAGCCTGCGACATGGATCGCATCATTGAGCTTGAAGACACGACCTGCAGGCTTGTCCGTGCTGGTGATCTTGCTACCATTGACATAGAGCGTAGCCTGAGAGCCGTCGAAGACCAGAGCGATGTGATACCACGTGTTGGTCTTAGCGCCTTCGAAGGTACGGTCTATCTGACCTCCTTCACCGAACTTGATGTTCAGATAGTCATAGGGAGGGTTAGCGTCACCGAAGCGCATGTAGATCTCAGAGCCCGGAGCCCATGCACCGAAGAGTGCCTGGTTGTTCTTGTTCAGACCATTGATATTGACACGCATCTCGATGGTGAAGCGCTGGAGCTCTACAGGAGCGATACCACGAGCGATAGCCTTGTAGTACTTACCCTTGTAGGTACCTAGGATAGGAGCGTAAGCCGAAGTGATCGTCTTGATCGCATAGACATAGGTGTCAGCGCCCTTGAGGACGGCAGCCGAAGCACCAGCAGACTTGAGCTTGAAGGCGACAGCAAACTTCTTACCTGAATCCATCTGCTCCTTGCTAAGAGGCTGAAGAGAGACCTTCACAGCTTCGGAGAAGACTGCCCCTGCCTTAACTACAACATTAGTAGTAGAGAGCTTCACCTGCTCTGCGGGGAGCATCACAAAGGCAGTCCCATTGAGCTTATTGTACTGCTCTAGTGCTTCCGAGCTAAGCTCAAGGGAATAGCTCTGATCCTTGTCCTGAGGATTGGACAGACGGACATTGATATCCGTAGACACTTCGCTGTCACCCAGCTGAAGTGATCCTAGGCGACCAGCTTGCGTCCCTGTCTGGGCGATATAGGCTTGGTTAGAGAGCTCCTTGAGTTCTCTGTCGTTACAAGCCCCGAGGAGCGTAGCCGCAGCTACGACTCCCAGGATAGATTTATTGATCTTCATGTTATGCGACTACTTAATGGTTGGGTTCATCAGCTGGATAGCACGACGCCACCAAGGATAAGAGAGCCCCTTGACAGGGGACATATCGATACCATTGACGACTTCAGGAGTGCTGACAGCATACTCGAGGTCGACACGGAAGGCTCCGACACCACCCTTGCGATAGGTCACACCATCGACGACAGGGTTCTGGAGAGCGAAGTTCAGGATCTGGCCCAGACCTGCTTCACCACCACGGGTAGCACCCGACTCGAAGTTCACGACGAAGATGCTCTTCTTACAGATATCTTCGACAGGGAGGACATCCTTGTAGGCAGATAGCATTCCCTGGAAGTGAGCATTCTGATAGCCGACTCTATCACCATAAGCCTGGATGATGAAATAGTTGAAGTACTTGGCATGCGTAGCTGGCAGAGCGTCAGGCTGACCATCTACCGCAAGAACCTTCTTACGACCAGCCTCGGTTTCAGCCATTGGGCCAATACGCTTACCGAGGGTCTCGATGAAGAGCGTCATGAGCGTAGGTACGCCATTCTCTCTATCCGTACGCCATAGCTCATAGTCCGTATTGAAGGGATGACTGTAGCTAGGCTCAGCATCGATATCAAAGCCGTCATAACCATACTTATCAATGAGATCACAGATAGCATTAGCATACTTGACGACAGCAGCACGACGAGCGGCCTTACCTGCCTCAGTCTGTTCATTACTCCAGCCCCAGTACTTATGCGTCCACTTTTCACCCTCCTTGAGCTGAGCCTTCTCAGCATCGGTAGGATCAGGAGTAACGCCATTCCCCATATCGAGGACGAGGAAGCAGATCATAGCCTTCAGTCCCTTCTTCTCTTGGGCCATACGGAGGTCCTTGAGCTGAGCTTCGGTAGGGTTCTTCCAGCCCCCCCAGAGGGAGACGAGGTCTACCGAGTCAGGGAGCCCCATCAGAGAGCTCTGCATGTTCGTACCGACCCCTGTCCAAGCGCTGTAGTAAGCGAAGGCGATCTGGTGATCAGAGTTCTTATAGTCACGGAGTGCCTTGTAGTACTCCTCAGTATGTGCAGGCTTGGTCAGATCCATTGGATGCTGGATCTCCATATCGGTCCACTTGCTACAAGAGGACAGACCGAGCAGAGCGACTGCAGATACCGCTAGGATATTCTTAATCTTCATTTCTTAGTTCGTTAGCTAGGGAGATTACTTCTTCTGCCACCAGAGCTTCGTAGCATAGTCGTCTGCCCCTCCGAGGAGAGTAAGAGCGGCATTGTAGTTAGCCTGGTTACGAGTACGCTCATTGACATCGTAGGGGATACGATTAGCTACGTGGATGGTGTAGCCACTGGTCGCCACTGGGAGAGCGAATACCTTAGGATAACCCGTACGACGGATTTCACTCCAAGCTTCCTGCCCATTGGGGAAGAGAGCCAGCCACTTCTGGGTGATGAGGCGCTCTAGCTTGACATCGGTAGTAGCATCATCATCCCACTTAGGAGTGATGGTGCTCACAGCAGGCATATCCTTACCGTAGCCACCGACGGCATCCTTGTAGTCAGCAGGCGTTCTTTCGCTCTGGAGGTAAGCATCTACACCAGAAGCACCCCACTGAGTGAAGGACTCCTTGACACCGCGCTCATAGAGCTCCTTGACAGAGCCACCCATACCAGACCAGCCAGCCAGAGCACCCTCAGCACGGCAGAACCACATCTCTGCAGCGGAGAGCCATACGCTAGGAGAGTTCTTCGTGACAGCAGCTGCTGAATAGAGCTTATCTGCTGCAGCCTTATTCTTGACATTAGCACCAGCTAGACAGCCGACGAGCTTACGATCAGCCTTAGTGTCAGGTTCTGCGAAGTAAGCAGAGATACGAGGGTCATCGTACCCGTTCATGTACGAGTCGATGTCAGCGCAAGCACGCGAGTCTCCCCACTCAACTGAGGTCTTATAGAGACCACGAGGGATGTAGGTAATGGCGCAATTGTCAGCAGAAGATTCGATGACCCCTTCAGCAAGAGCTTCCTTAGCATACTGCTGAGCGAGCTCTGGTGCGACATAGCGCATACGGATGGCGATACGTAGCTTGAGGGAGTTAGCGAACTTAGCCCACTTGGTGAAGTCGCCACCATAGATCTTGTCAGCAGCCTCATGGACCTTCGCACCAGGGTTAGCCAGTGTGTAAGCCTTGAGCACCTTGCTAGCGGTGGTGAGGTCATTCACTAGAGACTTGTAGATATCCTCCTGAGTATTGTATCCTTCAGGATTCTTAGGGTCTAGGCCGAAAGGCATAGGACCATACTTGTCGGTGAGGGCGAGGAAAGCCTGAGCACGCATGATGAGCGCCCAATTGTAGTTCAGGTCACCCTTTTCTGACAGACCTTCGATCTCAGAGAAGGCACTCTTCGTTGGAACCAAGACTATATCGTTTGGCCATGCAAGCCAGTTGTTAGGCGCATTGAAGATGGTGAAGTTCTTAGAGCTAAAGCCATCATTCGCATACGTGAAGTAGCGACCTAGATAGTTCCCGATGAGGTCGAAGTTCGTCTGGAACCAGTTCTCCTGCTCAGGGAAGGCACGGTTCTGCAGCTGGATGAGGAACGAGGAGATACTGTAGTTGTCACGCTGCAGAGTACCCTTATCGAGGTTCCCCCCAGGACGGTTGATTTCCTCGAAGCCACTCGTGCAGGAGCCTAGAGTAAGGGTGAGAGCAGCGAGGCTAAGGCCCTTGGCAATATGATTGATCTTCATAAGATACATGTGGATAAGAGTGAGCTAGCTTAGAACTGGAGCTTCACGGTGAAACCTAGGTTACGAAGGCTAGGCTGCATGAAGTAGTCGAAGCCCTGGTAGTAAGTCCCAGTAGAAGCAGTCAGCTCAGGGTCAAATGGAGCCTTATTGTAGATCATCAGGAGATTACGAGCCGTCAGACCAAGAGAGAGGTTGACCTTATTACCAAGGAGCTTCTTAGGGATAAGGTAGGAGACGTGAGCTTCCTGAAGGCGTACGTTCGTAGCGTCGTAGATGTACTGAGACCAGACGGGGTTAGCACCACCGACGATGGAGTAGTAGCCCTGAGCATCGACACGACCATTGCCGACGGCTACACCACCAGCCTTGCGTGCGTCTGCAGAAGCCTTAGAGACACCATACTCGTCGAGGATCGCCTGTGTCTGAGAGAGGACGATACCACCGATACGAGCGGAGAACATGAAGCCGACGTTCAGACCCTTCCAGTTAAACTCATTGACCCAACCCAGATTAGCATCGGGCAGGACAGAACCCTTGTAGACAGGGTTGTCGAGTGTAGTAGGGCTGAGCTTACCATCAGCAGAGACTTCAGGATACCCTTCGGGCGTACGCTTTACGTCGGTATTGACATAGACGTCACCCATAGAGCCACCCTTACGAAGGTAGATCTCAGCACCCTTCAGACCACCCTTGGAGATAGGATCCTTACGGCCTGGGATGAGCTCGATGATGCGGTTCTGGTTAGCACTGAAGGTACCCGTAGTGGTCCACTCCAGCTGACCGAACTTGCTCGTCCAGCCGATAGCGAGTTCGATACCGCGGTTGCGGACATCACCCGCCTGGATGTACTCTTCGTTGTAGCCGTTGGAGGCAGAGGAGAGAGGCATACGGAAGGTCTGGTTCTTCGTGTTGGACTGGTAGATAGTAGCTTCTACGCTGAGTCGGTTGCGGAAGAACTTACCCGTCACCCCAGCTTCCCAAGAGTAGGTCAGCTCAGGCTTGAAGTCGCTAGGGAACTTATAAGTTACCGTAGAGTAGCTCTGCGTGGCAGGGTCATACTTGTAGCGGTAAGGGGAGGAGATCTGAGCAGGGATAGGTGACCCTACCTTAGCCCAGGAGACACGAGTCTTGAGGTAGTTGACCCACTTAGGCATCTTAGCCATCTGAGAGATGACACCAGAGAGACCGACAGAGGGGTAGAAGAAGGGGTTACCCGTCGTATGGGCAAGAGCAGAGTCCCAGTCTTCACGGCCCGTGAGGGTAAGGAAGAGCATGCTCTTCCAGCCGGCTTCGACACTAGCGAAGGCAGAGTTCGTCACGTGAGCCGTGTGGTCGAAGATAGGAGCATTACCAGCGGTAGGCTGTCCATAGTCGATCTGGTTAGGATCGAAGACATTGGAGAGGGAGCGGAGACCGCCACGGAAGCCTCGTGTATCGAGGTAAGAGCGGTTGGTAGAGACACCAAGGTTGGCAGCGACAGAGAAGTCTTCGATGCGCTTGTTGATGTTCGCCATGATATCTCCATAGAGCGAGGTGTTATTGCCCTTGCTGTAGGAGTAGTATCCATAGGGAGACCCCGTGAAGAGGTTAGCTGTCGAAGCATAGCGCTTGTTCTCATCAAAGCTATTGATCACGTCAGCACGAGCACGGCCGGTGATGTCGATCCAGTCGTTGATCTTCCACTTGAGTGAGCCGTTGACCATGTAGCGATCCTTGTTACCGATGGCTAGCATACGCTTAGCTACCCAGTAGGGGTTCTGCATGGAGTAGGCATCCCCGTAGTGCCAGTTCTGTACATTGATCTTACGTACAGGGTCGTAGACTTCGAAGGTACGGACACCGTCGAAGTTCTCACCACGTGGGAAGAGGTAGAGTGGTACGATGGGATTACCATATTCCCCCTGAGCGATGAGGTTCTGGTCACCCTGCTTGATGTAGTTGAAGCCAAAGTCCAGCGTCAACTTATCGTCGAGGAAGTTCGTCGTGTTACGGAAGCTGAAGTTGTAGCGATCGTACTTGCTATTGGGGATGATCCCTGCAGCGTTGGTCGTACCCAGAGAGAGGTAAGTCTGATTCTTCGCGTTCCCGATGGTGAGCGAAGCGGTGTTCTGGATATTAGACCCCGTGTTGAAGAAGTCTGCAGGGTTGTACTTCCCGTAGGGAGAAGGCGTCTGAGCGCCCCAGCTCTTCACGTCCCCAGGAGAGTTGATGAACTCGTTCTGGAAGCGAGGCATGACGAAGGGACGAGAGAAGGATGAGCTATTGGAGAGCATGACCTGTACACGCCCTTCCTTACCCTTCTTCGTGGTGATCATGATCACCCCCTGAGCAGCGCTTGCCCCGTAGAGAGCAGCAGCAGCAGGACCACTAAGTACGGAGATCGACTCGATATCGTCAGGGTTGATGTCGGAGATCCCTTCACCCTTAGGCTGAGCGGAGTAGCGACCACCTGTCTCACCACCGTTGGTATTGGTGATGGGGATACCGTCGATGACGTAGAGGGCTTGGTTACTCTGGTTCATTGACTTAGGCCCACGCATGACGACACGCGTAGCACCACCGATACCCGAGGAGGAAGCATTGATATTCACCCCAGCGACCTTACCGTTGAGGCTATTCATGAAGTTGGCATCCTTGACCGTAGTCAGAGCGTCGTTCTTGACCTCCTGGACGTTGTAGCTCAGCGCCTTCTGCGAGCGCTTGATACCAAGAGCCGTGACGACGACTGACTCCAGCTGATTGTCTTCGCTGGCGAGCTCGATCTTCAGCTCGGTCTGGTTACCGACAGGGACTTCCTTCTTAGCGTACCCGATGGAGGATACGACGAGGACAGCACCCGCCTTGACGTTTTTCAAGGTGAACTTACCGTTGATATCGGTAGAAGCTCCTTGACCAGGCACACCCTTGACCAGAACCGAAGCTCCGATCACGGGCTCATGATTCGTGGCGTCGAGCACGACCCCACTGATGCTCTTGCCCTGTGCCATCGCCGTAGCGATACAGAGGAAGAGGCCCATGAGAAGTAAAAGTACTTTCTTCATATTTAAAAATTAAAAGAATGGTATTTCGTCAACAAGATCCCAGCAGGGCACGCTTGGGCGTCCTCACTAGGAGGTCACTTGCTTTCAGGGAGGAGGAGAGCCCGCCTATAGCGCACCGACACGAGGCGACGCACCCGAGGAGAGCTGAGAGGAGTATTTTATCATAGCTTTCGTATTTCACCATGGATAAGTATTAGTGGCATTGACTCGTAGAGGAGGGGCGAGCGGACATATATATTACATGTATACGCTCAGCCGATCATCGGATCTCCTGAGGGAGCATGAGAGCACCATCCGAGGGAGAAAATCAGACGCGACGCCAAGGTCCATCCATTACCGTTCCAAACAATCTTGAGGCAAAGATAATAATTAAATTCTTTGGGAAACCAACCACCTATCTCGCTCTGATTTAATTAAATATTTTAGGAAGCACCCTGCTATTTGAAGCTCCGCTAGGGAGGCTATTTCACCCTCCCCAGAGTGGATTTCCGACGAGGTCTTCCGAGCCGGGAAAAAGCACCCTTCGATTCGCCCGAAAAAAAACCTACGGTAGGTCGGCGTACCGATGCACGGTAGGTCGTCGATGCGACCTACAGTAGGTTTTTTCGGCGACCTACCGTAGGTCGTAAAAAGCCCCTTCTGCGAGGGGCTCTTTTTCCATGGGGTTTGTACCGTGCTTCGTGCGGTATAATAATAGGTATGTCGTACCTTTGTCTTCGAGCTCGACAGCGCCTCATCCGAGAGCGATCTCCCGAGCTCCACTTTGACGACCTATGATCACGATAGAAGACCTCTATAAGCTCTACCTCAGCCACCCCATCGTAAGCACCGATACACGCAAGCTCCCTGAGGGATGCCTCTTTTTTGCCCTGCGTGGGGCAAACTTCGATGGGAATAAATATGCGGGTGCCGCCCTCGAGGCTGGAGCCGCCTATGCGATCATCGACGAAGCCGACCAGCTGATCGACGAGCGTACCATCCTCGTACCCGACGCCCTCCAGGCCCTCCAGCTCCTAGCCGCTCATCACCGCCGAGCGCTTGGCATCCCTGTGATCGCGATCACGGGGACCAACGGCAAGACGACGACCAAGGAACTGACCGCCGCCGTCCTCTCCCAGAGCTATCGCCTACTCTACACCGAGGGCAATCTGAACAATCACATCGGTGTCCCCCTCACGCTCCTTCGCCTGACCTCGGAGCATCAGCTAGCCCTCATCGAGATGGGAGCGAGCAAGCCGGGTGACATCGCTGAGCTATGCGCTATCGCCCAGCCCAACTATGGCTTGATCACCAACATTGGGCAGGCGCATCTCGAAGGCTTCGGTTCGCTCGAAGGCGTCCGTCGCACCAAGGGAGAGCTCTACGACAGTGTGCGTGCCCGGGAGGGTATCCTCTTCTACCACGAGGAGGACGAGGTACTCCGCCTGATGAGCCTCGGTACGGAGCGCATCAGCTACGGGTCGAGTCCAAAGGCCTACGTCCAAGGAGTCGCCTCGCCCAGCACGGGGGAGAGCCTCTTCCTCCACTTCTCCTGGTCCTGCCCCATCCTCGAGATGAGTGCTCGGGAGGTACAGACCCAGCTCGTCGGCGACTACAATCTGGCCAATGCCCTTGCTGCCATCGCTATCGGGCTCTACTTCGATGTCCCCTCGGACAAGATCGACGAGGCGCTCACCAGCTACTGCCCTAGCAACAGTCGCTCTCAGCTCATTCACTCCGAGCGGGGCAATCAAATCATCGCCGACGCCTACAACGCCAATCCCTCGAGCATGCGCACGGCGCTCTCCAACTTCCTCGCTATCGAGCCCGCTCTCCGACCACGCATCGTCATCCTCGGCGACATGAATGAGCTCGGTGCCTCCAGCCACGAGGCGCACCAAGAGCTCTACCAGAAGCTCTCCTCTACCACCACGCCCCCACTCGAGATCTATCTCTGCGGACCACACTGGCGGGAAGAGCTAGGAGACCAGCCCCAAGTCTACTCCAATGTCGAGGAGCTCATCGCCCACATCGAAGCGCACCCCATCACCAAGAGCTTGATCCTCGTCAAGGGGTCGAATAGCATCCATCTCGGTAAGCTACTCCCCTACCTCTAGTCCGCCCCTCCCGAGCAGGCTATACAAAGAAGAAGGTCACTCACCAGCCTTGATTCGGCTAGGTGAGTGACCTTCTCTATGAGGAGCCACGAGCGGATTAAGTGAAAACTCCGAAAAACAGGATTTGAGGACCTCGCCCCCTTTGTAATCTACTGTATCGCCCAAGGCGAACAGACACCGAAGCGCCTGTTGTAGCCCGCCATTGGAGGAGAGGGTTGTCTCGGTTTTCAACTATATACGATGAGTTTCTCAATCGACAACGTGGCTCTGTTTTCTTATTTCTCTCTACTACAAAGATAAGGATTTATATTTTGTAACAACTCATAGGGTTTCACCTCAGTGTCCCCGGTATTTGATCCCCCCTCTGGAGAGCCCTCTGAGACAGCACTCAGGGAACCCCCAAATAAAACCTACTGTGGGTCGTCGATGCGACCTACGGTAGGTCGTCATCACGACCCACAGTAGGTTTTTTCAGCGATCTACCGTAGGTCGTTTTTTCGTCCCTCACAGCCCGCTATTCTAGAGGGCTTGTGAGGGACTAAGAAAAGACCCTTCAAATTATTCCGTCCCTACCCTACTTATCGTTCCCTCCGTCTGGGTGATTTGCCCTAACTTTGTCTAGGCATAAGGGGCGCCCTCTCTGAGGCGAGCCCCTTCTTCGCCTCAGACACTATTAGCTTCATCGATATGCAACCCTTCGTACACCTGCATGTACACTCTCAGTTCTCACTCCTAGACGGTCAAGCCTCGGTCAAGGGCTTGGTGGACAAGGCCATCGGCGACGGGATGAGCGGTATCGCTCTGACCGACCACGGGGCGATGTTCGGCATCAAGGAGTTCTTTGACTACGTAGCCAAGAAGAACGGGCCTCTCCTGAGCGAACGAAAGACGCTCAAGAAGAAGATCAAGGCCCTCGAGGAGCAAGAGAGCAGGACGCCCGAAGAGGAAGCTTCACTCAACGAGCTAAGAGAAGCCCTCCAGGCAGCGGAAGCAAAGGCGCTCTTCAAGCCTATCCTCGGCTGTGAAGTCTACTGCGCTCGACGCTCCAGACTGCTCAAGGAGGCAAGCGTACCCAACCCCTACCGCCCCAACCAGTCCATCGACAACAGTGGCTGGCACCTGGTACTGCTAGCCAAGAATCTCACCGGCTACAAGAACCTCATCAAGATGGTCTCTCGCTCCTGGATCGATGGCTACTACTATCGCCCTCGCATCGACAAGGAGCTCCTCGAGCAGTACCATGAGGGGATCATCGCTTCCTCGGCCTGCCTCGGAGGAGAGATCCCACAGCATATCATGCACGGCAACATCGAAGAGGCGGAGAAGAGCATTCTATGGTTCAAGAATCTCTTTGGGGAAGACTTCTACCTAGAGCTCCAGCGTCACAAGACGGATAACCCCCTGGGCAATCAGGAGACCTATGAGAAGCAACAACAGGTCAATGCCGTCCTCCTCGAGCTAGGTAAGAAGCACGGCGTGAAGGTGATCGCCACCAACGATATTCACTTCCTCAATGAGGAGGACGCCGAGGCGCACGACCGCCTCATCTGCCTCAGCACGGGTAAGGATCTCAACGACCCCAAGCGCATGCGCTACAGCAAGCAGGAGTGGATGAAGACGACGCTCGAGATGAACGAACTCTTCGCCGACGTACCCGAAGTCCTCTCCACCACGCAGGAGATCTGCGACAAGGTGGAGATCTACAGCATCGAGCACGACCCGCTGATGCCTGACTTCCCCATCCCCGAAGAGTTCGCTACCGCCGATGATTACCTGCGCCATCTGACCTACGAAGGTGCTCGCCGTAAGTATGGCGAAGAGGGGATCACCGAGGAGGTACGTGAGCGTATTGACTTTGAGCTCAACACCATCTCGGGCATGGGCTTCCCAGGGTACTTCCTCATCGTGCAGGACTTCATCGCTGCGGCTCGTGATATGGGCGTCTTCGTAGGCCCGGGGCGTGGATCAGCGGCAGGTTCGGCTGTAGCTTATTGCCTCAACATCACGGATATTGACCCGATCCGCTATGACCTCCTTTTCGAGCGTTTCCTCAATCCCGACCGTATCTCCATGCCCGATATCGACGTAGACTTCGACGATGACGGACGTGCTGACGTCCTACACTGGGTCACGGAGAAATATGGGTACGAGCGTGTGGCGCATATCGTCACCTACGGCACCATGGCGGCCAAGAGCGCTATCAAGGACGTAGCCCGTGTACAGCGTCTTCCCCTCTCGGAGAGCGACCGCCTCACCAAGCTCATCCCCGATAAGATACCCGACGTCAAGAATGTGTCTATCAAGGCTGCCATCGAGCACGTCCCCGAGCTGAAGCAGGCTTCGCTTAGTCCCGACCCACTGCTCCACGACACGCTGAAGTACGCTCAGATGCTGGAGGGGAATATCCGCAGTACCGGCGTCCACGCCTGTGGGATCATCATCGGCAAGATGGACATCAGCGACGTCGTACCACTGAGCACCGCCGAAGACAAGGCTACGGGCGAGAGTATGCTCGTCACGCAGTACGAAGGCTCGGTCATCGAGTCGACGGGACTGATCAAGATGGACTTCCTTGGCTTGAAGACCCTATCGGTGATCAAGGAAGCTCTCGCCAACATCAAGAAGAGCCGAGGGATCGATATCGACATCGACCACATCCCCATTGACGACGAGACGACCTACCGACTCTATGCCGAAGGGAAGACCGTCGGTACCTTCCAGTTCGAGTCGGCAGGGATGCAGAAGTACCTTCGTGAACTGCAGCCCACGACCTTCGAAGACCTCATCGCGATGAATGCACTTTATCGCCCGGGGCCTATGGACTATATCCCCGACTTCATCGATCGTAAGCATGGTCGCAAGCCGATCACTTACGACCTGGAGTGCATGGAGCGCTACCTCAAGGATACCTATGGCATCACCGTCTATCAGGAGCAGGTGATGCTACTCTCCCGTGAGATCGCTGACTTCACACGTGGCGAATCGGATGGTCTTCGTAAGGCAATGGGTAAGAAGCTTGCCGACAAGATGGCCGAGCTGAAGGTCAAGTTCCTCGCTGGTGGTAAGAAGAAGGGCTACAAGGAAGAGATACTAGAGAAGATCTGGGCAGACTGGGCGAAGTTCGCCAGCTATGCCTTCAATAAGAGTCATGCTACTTGCTACAGCTGGGTAGCCTATCAGACGGCGTACCTCAAGGCTAACTATCCTGCCGAATACATGGCAGGAGCGCTGAGTCGTAACCTCAGTAACATCACGGAGATCGTCAAGCTCATGGACGAATGTCGTACGATGGGCATCCGTGTACTTAATCCCGACGTCAATGAGTCCGACTTCAAGTTCTCCGTCAATCAGGAGGGCAACATCCGCTTTGGGCTCAATGCGATCAAGGGTGTAGCTAGTTCCGCCGTCGAAGCGATCATCCAGGAGCGAGAAGCCAATGGACCCTTCCAGGATGTCTATGACTTCTTCGAGCGAGTACCAATGTCGGTCATCAACAGGAAGACGCTGGAGAGCCTCGTCTTCTCAGGGAGCTTCGACAGCTTTGGCCACCCGAGAGAGCTCTACACGACTGCTATGGAGCAGGGGAATGATGATACCTTCCTCGCCGCCCTCATTCGCTACGGTCAGGTGATACAGGCAGAGCAGAGTCTCAATGAATCATCCCTCTTCGGCGGCGACGAAGAAGCGCTCCAGCTCCCACGACCTACTCCCCCGACTTCCTATAGCGAACTGTCGGATCTGGAGCGTCTGAACCGGGAGCGGGAACTCGTCGGTCTCTACCTCTCGGGCAATCCCCTCGACCCCTATCGGGTGATACTTGAGTGCTATTGTCCTACGAATGCCCTGGCGATGAATGATCTCAGCGCTGTGGGTGAAGGGAGACAAGTCTCCTTCGGTGGTATGGTCTCCAAGGTCTTCCTCGGTACGACCAAGCGGGGCGATCCCTATGCTCGCATCACCATCGAAGATACGAGTGGCTCCTTTGACCTGGCGCTCTTCAGCTCGAGCTATGTGAATAACTCACAGTTCTGCCAGAAGGGGCTCTTCATCTTCGTGCAGGGCGTCATCCAGAAGCGCCGCTACGGCGACGAACTGGAGCTAAGTGTCCAGCGTATCGACTTACTCTCCGAGGTCGTCGACAGCCTCATCTCTGCCGTCCATCTTGATATCGATGTCCGCACTGTCAATGATGAGGTCATCGGCGAACTGAGCTCGCTGATCAAGAACAATACTGGATCTGCCGTGTTATCTATCAAAATCACGGACGGTACAGGGCGCAATGACGTGCTTCTCACCTATGACGATCACCCCATAGCCCCCACACCCGTGCTCCTCGACTTCTGTCGGCAGTACGATATCCAGATGTCAGTCAAGTGATGTAAATAAACCCTTAGTATCAACAAAAAGAAAGGAAACAGTCATGGCACTAGAAATCAACAGCCAGAACTTTGACACGCTCGCCGCTGGCGACAAACCCGTAGTCGTAGACTTTTGGGCCACTTGGTGCGGTCCCTGCCAGATGGTAGGTCCCTTCATCGAAGAGCTCGCCCAGGAATACGAAGGCAAGGTAGTCATCGGCAAGTGCGACGTCGACCAAGACAATGATCTGCCAGGTCGCTTCAGCGTACGCAACATCCCCACCATCCTCTTCATCAAGGGGGGACAGGTCGTCAACAAGATGGTCGGTGCTCAAAGTAAGGACGTGCTCAAGAAGGCCATCGAAGAGCTTCTCTAAGAGATCCCTTCGATCATAAAGCGAAAGGGCTGTACCACACGCGGTGTGGTACAGCCCTTTTCTTTTGGACTTCGTTCGCCTCCCTCAGCTAGATGGGAGCGGGAGATGAGGCAGAAGGCGACGGCTGACGAGGCAGTTCGGGAAGGCTAATAAGGATCTTCGAAGAGCAAGCGCACGGAGCAAGCGAGTGGCCTGCCCAGAGCGTCGGAGAGTGCAGCTATTAGTTCGGCGGGCGAAAGACATTTCTTCGGAGCGCTTTTACCTTCTTCGGCTCGGGGAAGACGCTCGACTTTCCCTGCCGAGACGAGGTAGTCGCCGTCGTTCTCTGGGAAGAGTTCGTCCCGATAAGTAAAGGAAAGCGTTAGCTCGAGGTAATACCTGGCCAGCGCCTCTAAGAAGCGTGGGGCATCAAGTACTCGCATCATCGCCCGAGCCTCCGGTATCCCGCCTCCGCTGGGTCGAAGAAGATAGGTCAGAGGTAGCGCTGAGGAGCGGGCGACCTCATTGAGGAGCACTTCCCGTACCGGCCTGGTCCCATACAAAGCTTGTACAAGGAGCTCCGATTCTCCCTTGACGAGGAAGAGCGCCCCATCGATGAGGCCCGACTCGGTGCGATGGATTTGGAGGGCAAGATCCTCTTCTTGCTCGAAGTCTTCCGTGATGACTTCCCAGAAAGCTCGGCTATGCAGCAGGCTTGGTTCTTGCTGTGACGCTTCGACCTTCAGGAGATAGTCGACGAGCAAAGAGGCAGTGACGGCAGGATCTTCCTCACGAAGGGCGTCCTCCTGCCTATTGCTCCGAGCCCGATTGACTACAGGCGCATAGCCTCCTACTGAAGTGTAGTAGCGATATAGCCATTCTTCGGCGGGAAGGAGCACGGAGACCACGTCTCCCCTAGCCTTCTCACGGCGGAGCGCTTCCTGAAGTAGCGGGCGCATGATCCCTTTGCCCCGATGGTCGGGATGGGTACAGACGGCCAGCACATAGCCTGCGGGCAGGGTCGCTTCCCCTAGCGAGAGCGCCAGCTGAGGGAACTGTAGGTGCCCGATGGCTTTACTTCCTTCCTCGGCTAGCAATACATCCTCCTCTCGGTACAGCCGATCGAAGTAGCGGTCAAGGAATTCGTCCGAGTCACCGAAGCATAATTGCCACAGCCGACGGGCTTCTTCCTTCTTAGTTCTCCTTATCTGGGTCATGGCGCAGCACGGCAGCGATCTTCTGGAGGATAGTTTCGGGCTTGTAGGATAGCTTAGCCTTGCGCAGGCCTTCCAGCCCCAAGTCTTCCTCTCTATTGACATAAACGTACTGCTCTGGTATCGTTGAGGCGAAGAGCTTATTGATCATCGTGTACGAACCTTCATAACCTCGGTCGGCCTTCTCAATATGTACGCCGAAGGTCGTCTGATTGATCGGCGATCCCAGCGTGAAGGCCACGACCCGACCATCTACACGCAGGATCCCGCCTGATAGTCCGAGCTCGTCGAAGTGGTCGAAGAGGCGCTGGATGACTTCTTGTTCCTTGTCCTCGCCTTCCTCTGTTCCGTGCTGGCGGAGCCATTCCTGCTCGACGGCCAAGCATTCGGCGCTGTTGGCCTTCGTCATTGGTTCGTAGCTGTAATTCGGATAGAGCTTCTCGAACTTATTGACATGATTCCGCTTCGACTGAAGAGACTTGCCCGAAAGGCTTACTAAACGTTCTCTTAGGTAAATGTAGTCGGCGTTGCCTTCATCTTCGAGGAAGGTAAAGGCACCGGGCAAGACCGACTCCAAGTGCTCACGACACCGGGGCGTGATGCCCATGATCACCAGCGGATACCCCCCTCGTTCGGCCTCGGCCTTCAGTCGATCAAGCGAAGCATCGACACATCCTCCGCCCCGCATGATGGGGATCAGGTAAGCGGGATGCGAACGGGTGGGCGACGTAAAGCGAATAAACAGCGTGTCGTCGGCAATGGCATAGCATGTCTCGTACTTGACAGCCCAACCGTACAGGTTCGCAAAGGCCAAGTCACATATCCGTGAATGGCTCTGGAGCGTGAAGGAGGTGACCTCCTCTCTGGAGGAAGGAAGGATCGGTTTGAAGTCTAATGGATCCATAAGATTCTATAGCTTGGGACGGGCGCATCAAGAGGCTCTGTAGCTGAGTTCCTGAAGGGGGTCCCAAATGTTATATTACTTTCGGTCGAATGTTATATTACTTTCGTCGGAAGGTTATATTACTTTCGAAGCGAGCTTCAGGTACTTCGCCTGGGAAGTAATATAACAACCCGAGCAAAGTACCTGAAGTTCGGATGGGAAGTCCTATTAGTTCCCAGAGGAAGTAGTAGCAATTCGGATGAGAAGCCCTAGTAGTTGCCCCGAGCAGTGTGATTAGTTCGGGAGGGAGGTCCTTGTACTTCCCAAAGGAAGTGCCTTGAGAAGTCTCGCCTTCTCCCTACTTCGCCTCCCCACGCGTCATGCGGAAGGAGACCTTATAGCACATAAATAGCGGAATGGCTACCCCCACACCGAGGGCGAACATCGTCAAAAGCGCCGTGATCATATTCGAAATGATCCCCGGAAGATACTGCTCTTGCGCCACTTCCTGCGTCGACTCCATGAACCGAATCATGCCCAGGATCGAGCGATATGCGAATTGGCCCGGGATCATCGGCAGGAGAGCGGGGAAGGCAAAGACTTCGATCGGGTAGCGAGCATGGTAAGCAAAGCCCACGGCGATGAAGCCAGCGAAGACCGAAGCTAAGAAGGTGGCGATGGCGATATTCATCCCCGCATAGGTCATCAGCGAGAAGCGCAGCGCATTCCCCAAGAAAGCGATGATCGGGACATATCGGAAGGCGGCCTTCGAAGGATTGCCGACAGCGGCGAAACCTAGGGCAGCGATGGCAGCAAAAAAGCCCTTTTCGAGAATAAGCAGAAAGTCCATACGGTCGGAAGATATTAGGAAAAGGGACTAGAGAAGCGACAGACCAAGCGACATCAGCGAGAAGCTCAGCCCCACAGTGATGCTCACGACGATCATCACCGCCGTCAGCAGGCGGGAGATCCCATTGAGGACGTAGCCGTCGAGTACGTCCATCATCCCATTGATGAAGGGTACTCCGGGGATCAGGTACAGGACACTGGCGCTGAGAGCGACCTTGGGATACTCCTCGTAACCGAGTTTTGCCCCGACACCTACGATGAACGACGCCACCAGCGCCGAGAGTACCACCGTCAGATAGTGGTAAGCGTGCCGGCGATTCAGCTCTTGGCGAAGGAGGAACCCGCAGAACGTCCCGAGGAATACAAAGAGACCCGAGACGAGATCACCGCCGAAGAGCAGGCAGAAGGCCATATTCGCCTGGCTGATGAGATAGAGCATCAGCCAGCGATTCATCGGCGGGGTGTTGATGATCTTCTGGAAGCGCTCTTCGAGTTCTTCGAGGCTGGGATGATGGTCGTAGGTGTACCAGGAGAGACGACTTAGTTCGGCGTTGAAGAAGAAATTGAGCGGGCCGTGGCGATGCTGGAGCATTCCCGAGACAGGATGCGGATCCAGCGGGCGGTACGAATGCTTCCCGTCGCCGAGGACAGGGGTAAGCGTCATGGTCATATTCCGCTGGAAGGTCATGATCGTCGGCTCGTAGCCATAGGCATGAGCGATACGGGTGGTATTGACTACGATACGATTGGTCTGCACCCCGACGCTGGTCTGCGTCGTAGCATAGCGTAGCAGGAAGTCAAGTAAATGCTCCTTGTCGATATCCTCACGTAAGGGACAGGGTTTGGATTGGGCCATAAGCTTCGTTTGGCTACTAAAGATGTAGGTAGAGTAAGTGTAGTGAGCGGGGTACCTCTACGGAGTTTGCCCTTGCTGACCGAGTCGCTAGCGAGCCGACTGCGGGTAGTCAGAGCTGGTCCTGCGGGTAGTCGGAGCCAGCCTTACGACCAGCCTGAAGCTGTCTTACGACTAGTTTTCCCCGACTTTGCAGTGAGTGAAAGGACACCCTGCGACGAGTTTCATTCCGTTCTGCGATAAGATCGAGCGAATCCAGCGACTAGTTCCATCCTGCCCTTCAGTCAGTTCAGACGAGCCCTGCAATGAGTTTGGTCTGTCCTTGTGATCAGTTCAGACAGGTCCAGTGACTAGTTCCATTCTCCACTGCAATCAGTTCAGACAGGCACTACAATGAGTTCAGACAGATCCAGCGACTTATTCGCTTGAGTCGAACACGTTTTTAAGTCAGCGTTAGCAACAAAAGAGCCTCCACTGTTGATCCAGGGGAGGCTCAGGTATCAGTATGAGGCACTGATTTTCTCTTGTTGCGGAGGCAGGATTCGAACCTACGACCTTTGGGTTATGAGCCCAACGAGCTACCACTGCTCCACTCCGCGCTATCTTTTTGCACTGCAAAGGTAGTATTATTTTCTTAACCTACAAACTTTAAGAATATCCAGCTCCGAATTTTCCTCCCCATAAAGCAAGAGCAACTACCCCATGCGTAAGGGATCGTTACCCTATGATCGAGTGTCGAGCCCAACTAAAAAGGGAGATCATCTAGGCCACCAGAGCTAGCATCAGCCGTAGTCAGGTCTTCCTCTGCCATAGTATGATCTTTATCTTCCATAGTCGGGTCCCCTTCCTCTTCCGTAGTCTGCTCTCCCTCCTCGGTCGACTTATCTAGCCATGATTCTGTGAGGGCGATCGTTTGACTTTCGGGTTGCTCCTCCTCGCTGAGACGATCGACCTGCAAGATCAGGGGAAGATCGGCTATGATACCCGAAAGCACGCAGGCGCCAGCAGGTAATATCGGGAGCGACTCTATTGAGATCTTATCAAGATAGGCAATGGCCTTCTCCACCATCTCTAGATCCCGATTGTTGATCAGACGATGAATGAGGTAATTGTGGAGCTGAGAAATAATCGTCGCTGATATGTCCGAAGGCCTCTGACTAGCGATAGTCAGGAAGACGCCAAACTTACGTCCCTCCTTGATGATCTCCTCAAACGTCTCGAGTCTGAAGTCCTTCCAGTCCTGACTCTCTCGTGTCGAGTCGTACGATAAGATGTTGTGAGCTTCGTCGATAATGATATTCAGCGAACTAGTGACTACATCAGACTTCTTATTCTTATGCTCCTGATAGTACTTGTATGATAGAAGTAGCGGGATCAGCTTCTTCATGGAGACTGAGACTTTACTCATATTGATCACCGCTAGTGGCTTCCCCTCCTCCCAAAGACTAGGAGTTTCTTTATCAGTCGGTATAGAAAATACCTTAGAGAACTCCTTACTCAAGCTTTTCAGCTTATTGATTGCAGGAGCTACATGCTCATTCTGTGCACGATTTGACAACACATCATCAATCAGTTGAATGTATAGGAACTTGGTAATCCATGAAATAAAGTCCTCATCCTCTTTCAATGAATCTATTGCTTGCCAATGTTTAATTTCTGGAATACCAGCCTCCCAATCAGAGTTATTAAAATAAAAGGATGAATTTACTTGCGTCCTACGGATATAAAAACACTTCTGTTCAGACTGCCATCCCAAATTAGAGCGAAGATCATCCTGATAATCCAGTATACTTTCCAAATACCCCAAAGTTAAATCAGCAAGAGCCCCATTGCTTACTTTGAGGATTTGCTTCAATTTATTCCTAAGAATACCCTTCGTATATTCCAAAGGGGACTGTGCTTTTTGAGCCTTTCCATATAGCTTCAGTGCCCTACGGATAAAAGGTTGTTGCGTCTTCTCCGTGGCACTTGCAAGGATGAAGAAGATTTCCGGAGTAAAAATATCCTGAGAGGATAACTGAATCTTATCTCGTCCATCTCCACGAGTAGATAGGTCATACACCTTCTTGCGTGGGGTTACATTGGTTGCATTGGAATACTCTCCATTGAAATCAAAAAGGATAAAGCGTGCATTCTCCTGGAATGCCTTTTGATCTCCAAACTTTTGGAATAGGTTCTTGTAGAGCGTGGCTAATGTATGACTCTTGCCACTACCCGTATTTCCAAAGATGCCGATATGGCTTGCAAAGAGTCGATCAACGGATACGTCAATGGAGACACGCTCATCTGTCATCAGAGCTCCTAGGCGTATCGTACACTCTCCTTCTTGAGCAAAGCTATGAATCTTCTGATACTCTTCTGCATCTAAGAGTATACACTCATTACCGACTAAGGGAAGCTCCTTGATCCCCTTATGATACTTATCCCCCGAGAAGTAGCCAAGCATCTTGACCGATAGGAAACGAATAAATCGCTCTTCAGGCTGAGTATACTCAGGAGATTGGGAAGTCGACTTGTCTTCTTTGATATACTCTTTCTCGATCTTACCGATCAGGCTATTGAATCCCTTGATGAGCTTGACATATCCACCCACAGATACATTAGACAGTAGCTCTCCCCGGTAGAGGATGTGCGAACGATTCTTCTCCTGATCGACACGAATAGAGACCTCTCTACCATCGACACTGGAGACCTCCCCAATACGAAAGATCGATTTCTTAAGTAGATAATCGTCGTGATCCATTGTAGTCCTCTCCATATTCAATTGATGCGATTCCCGATCTGTCCAAAGACATACTTATTGATAGATGCCAAATCGAACACCTTCAACTCCTCGACTGCCTTTTTCCCTTCTTCATCTTGAGCAGCTTTAAACTCTTTTGGCGATAGGATGATGATATTGTTATTATTGCTCTCTCCTATACATTTCCCTATAGCTTTCTTTGCCCCATCATCATAGGCAAAGATAATGACGAGTAGAGTTGGGTTAGACGCTACTGCTCGACGCGTGATCTGAGCTATATGCTCATCTGCAAAGGAAAAGCCCATTGCAAAAAGACAGGTAGTCGGCTTCTCTAAGGCATTTGCATACAAGCGCATCAATTCGTAGAAATGTAAGTCTATGACCGTCTCTCTGAACTTTGCCTTTCTCGGGTTAATCATCACTAACTCATCGTATGCTTCTCGAAATGATTGCATCAGCTCACTAGAGGCGGAGTCGATGCTCAGAGATTCGGTAGGTATTTCTTCCTCTATATCTCTTCCTTCTAAAGACTCAGGGCTGCTGAACCAATAGAGTTTTTCACGGCCATCTCTAAAGCTTTAAGATTGAATCCCGGCTTCTGTGGCTCAATGACTCGATGCTGAGGTGGATACTCCTTGATACAACCCACGACTTTCTTCAATATACCCAAACTCCCATCATAGAATATCTCAGCACTATTCTCCTTATGCCGCCAGTTAACTGAGCCGTGCATCTTCAGATAGTTGAATGTAGGCAGCTCCGAGGTTCGCTGATAGAGTGGGCTCACCTTAGAGACTATCGTACTGAACGCATCTTCTCGAAAGACAGGTCTCATCACGCCCTTAAATCCATTATTGAACTCTATCCCCAGATCTTCAGCCACCCCCTCAAGCAATGGATCTATATTGGTCGTGAAGATATTGACTTGCTTACTCAAGAGAGTACTACCTCGGCGAGAGATGATATGATTCCAGATCTTCAGGAAGTCTTGATAGGCAGCCTCTACTTCCTGGAGCTTTTCAGGCTTCTCATCCATAGAGATGGCATCAAGACAAGGCTTCATGACACCTTCCACATAGGTAATCTTTAGATTATCCTCGGTGATTTGCCTTACCCTACCATTCTCAATCGTGGCACATTCTGTTAGCCACGTCTCGATATCACCCAAAGTCGTCAGGTAGGGGCGTGAAAGCCCAGCCCCGAATAGGAAGTTGATGTGGCTTGATTGTATGATATTCTTCAGCTTATCTAATGTCAGCGGAGTATCCATATCCTGTAAAAACTTCTGTGCTAAAAGGTATTACCTCCCACAAATGTATAGAAAGCAAGCTTCAGAAACAAGCAATTCACGACAGCGCCACAGGATCTAAGCAGAGAGATAAAAAGACGGGTGCCCGTACTTCCTTGGTCAAGGAGTACGGGCACCCGTGATAAAGTGGAAGCGCTATTTAGCGCCGTGAGAGCTTAGTGCTGTGCGACAGAGTCAGCTGCAGCTGCAGGGACGATCTTCACAAGCTCAATCTCGAAAACGAGCGTGCTGAAAGGAGGGATCTTTTCACCAGCGAAGCGAGCACCATAAGCAAGCTCCTGAGGGATGACAACCTTTACCTTTTCGCCGACCTTCATGAGCTGAAGCATTTCCGTCCAGCCCTTGATGACCTGATCAACACGGAATTCAGCAGGCTTACCCTTAGATTCGTCGAAGACGGTATCGTCGATGAGCTTACCGACATAGTTCACCTGGACCATGTCCGTAGCCTTAGGCGTCTCGCCATTACCTTCCTTGAGGACCTGGTAAGCAAGACCAGAAGCGGTGGTCTTCACACCAGCCTGCTTCTTGTAGTTCGCTACGAATTCAGCGCCCTTCTTCTTGTTCTCACCATACTGCTCTTCCATCTGCTTCTGCATTTCTTCTTCGTACTTGGCACGTTCCTGCTCCTGCTTCTTTTCGTAGTAAGCCTGAGCGATGGCGTTGATGCTATCGGACTGCGAAGCACGGGCAGCGGAGTCGAGGCTAAGCGCCTTCTTGAAGCCAGCCAGGAAGACAGCCTTCTTCAGCGTAGAGTCATCCTTGAAGCGCATAGCAGCCTGTACACCCTGCATCTGGCCGACATAGTACCAGAGCTTGGTCGTATCGCTGTTGAAGCCTTCCTCAAAACCCTTGAAGAAGAGTGCTGAGTCGACGTTCTCACCCTGAGCCTTAGCGCCCTGGATAGCGTTGATGAGTTCGTTAGCATTGCCAAAACCAACGGCGAAGGATACGCTGTCAGCATTGTCCTTGAGGTTAGCAGAGCCACTCTTAGAGCAAGAGTAGATACCGAGAGCCATGGCTGAAGCAGCCAGGATCATTGAGATCTTTTTCATCTTTCGTTGAGATACTGGATTGATTGGATATTATTCTGTTGTTATTTCTTTCGCTTAATGGGCTTGCGTCCCTTGGCCGAAGGAGTGGCCTTAGCTGGAGAGGCAGAAGAGTCTTCCTTCACCTCGGCTTTCGCCTCTCGGTAAGGGCGGATGTCGAGTAGCTCTACCTCGAAGAAGAGGGGGGCTCCTGGAGGGATGACACCATTGACACCTCGCTCGCCATAAGCGAGGGATGCAGGGATGAGGAACTCATACTTCGAGCCCTTCGTCATGAGGCAGATCCCTTCGGTCCAGCCGGCGATGACCTGAGAGAGCGGGAAGACAGCAGGCTCACCACGCTTGATGGAGCTGTCAAATTCCTTGCCATCGGTGAGGCGTCCCGTGTAGTGGACGACGACAGTATCCTGAGCCGAAGGGCGCTCCTCCTGTGCAGCACGAAGCACTCGATACATCAGACCGCTCTCCGTAGTCTTCACTCCTTCGCGACCCTTGTAAGCGGCGAGGACGGAATCAGCCGAAGCCGTACGACGACGTGCCTCCTGAGCACGGAGATCTGAGGCATAAGCTTCGAAGATAGACTGAGCATCGGCAGCACTTATCTTGAGGTGCTTGCCGAGGAAGGCGTCACTGAAGCCCGAGAGGATCTGCTGACGGCTGAGGCTATCACCAGGCATCCGTGAGACGACTTCGGAGAAAGCTCCGCTATTGAGTACACCGAAGGCATAGGCTACCGAGTCTTGATGACTCGCTAGTGCCGACTTCTTCGTATGGAGCTTCTTGGAGCAGGAGGCCGTAGCTAAGGCTAGGCCGAGGCCTAAGATGAGGGTATGAGAGATCTTCATCATGCAGGCTACTTCCCGACGATGCCAATGAGCTCGATGATGAAGACGAGCGTACTGCCTGGCTGGATCATCTCGCCCGCGCCACGATCGCCGTAAGCGAGGTCCGAAGGGATAGTGACCTTCCACTTCGATCCTACGGGCATGAGCTGAAGGACCTCCGTCCAGCCCTTGATGACACCCTGTAGAGGGAACTTCGCCGTCTGCCCACGATCCATAGAGCTATCGAAGACCTGACCATTGATGAGCGTGCCGTGGTAGTGGCACTCCACGGTATCGGTGAGCTGAGGCTTCTCGCCATCACCCATCTTGATGACCTCATACTGCAGGCCACTAGGTAGGGTCACGACCCCAGTCTTATGACCATTGATCTTGAGGAACTCTTCACCGGCAGCCTTATTCTGCTCGACGGCCTTGCGACGTACTTCCTGGAAGTAGTCGTTGATGACGACCTTCGCCTCATCATACGTCATCCGAGGCTCTGCCTCCTGAAGGACATCACGTACTCCTGCGAGGAAATCCTCGAGACTGATCTCATCGAAGCCCGAAGCTCTGAAGTTCTGGCCGATGCTTAGCCCTAGGGCGTAGCTTACTTTATTCATTTACGTTGCTTAAATTCTTAGTACAGAGCTTCCCTCAGCCTTACTATAGGTCTGCGAGCGAGCTCCCTTGCCTAGCATAGGCATATCAGGGGACAAAGTTAGTCATTTTTGTATCGTTGCAAAGCGGATATAAGGTAAGCGGTAGCGAAGCATAAAGTAAAGCGAGACAGTCCTACGAATAGGCACGCCACACACACACGCATCAAAACGAATCGACCTCGCCCCACACCACGCTCAAGAGCAGTGGATATGGGGCGAGGACGAAGGTCTAGATCTAGCGATCTATCCCTAGGGAAAGGATTGGCTACATCAAGGCCGTGAGTGCAGCTGCTAGACCGAAGACGATACCAGGGGCATTAGCTACCACGATAGGCCAGTCCTTCTTGGGCTGCAAGAAGCCATAGAAGACCCAGAGGGTACAGTTGACTGCCGCCACTAGGGGCTGGATCCAGTCACCCTTGTGTCCGCTGAGGTTGCCCTGAATCGTACTGATATAAGAGACATACATGAGGATAGCGGTCACAGAAGCGACAGTCCCCAAGATGGTCAGGAATTTAGACTTTGTCATAGGATCTACGTGATGGATAAAACAATATTACCGGCACAAAAGTAAAAAAACACAAGAAAGACACTCCTCACACCCTTCCTACAAATATCCTTCGCTCCCTCGGGGAGGGTACCAAAGAGACAGGGGCTATGCCTGTACAGTCTGCACTGCTAGGCATAGCCCCTGAGGGTGAATCCCCACGCTAGAGAAGGTGGGGTATCGTGGATGGTGACTTACTTCTTTGCCAGGTCGTACTGCGCAGCGAGCTCACCTTCGGGGAGCTGCTTGGTCGTCTGGTCGAGCAGCGTGATCTTACCTTCACCGACCTTGTAGTAGGTCTCAGCGTTGGACGAAGGAGTGATGAGGGTCAAGAGGCCGTCAGCTTCGAGCTTGTACGTCCCGTTCTCATCGACAGGCTCTACGCCAGCCTTGGAGAACTCCTCGTGCTTGCTGTACGTACCATCAGCGTTGAGGACGATCGTCGTCTTCACTGATCCGTCAGCACCTGGGATCGTACCTTCGTAGGTACCCAGAGCTGCTTCGTTAGCTGCTGCAGGAGTTTCTACTACTGCTGCTACAGAGTCCTGATTCAGGCTATCGCTCTGCGAAGCCTCCGTGTTACCTTGGCAAGAGGCCAGTGCCAGTGCCAGTACTGCGAATGAAACAAATACTTTCTTCATAATCGTACTATTGTATTAGTGGCTCTCCCGTCAGCAGTCTTCGCCATGAAGCCCAGTACGGGAGGGAAGCCGGGTACAAATGTACAAAAAAAACGTACCGATACTATAGCTTCGAAAATAGTTTGCTAGTCCTCGTCAGAGATGGCATCTACAGCGGCGAGCCAAGCCTTTGGGGAGACGTCGCTCGGCATGCGCCAGTAGCCTCTGGGGGAGAGACTCACAGCCGCCACCTTAGGTCCATCAGGCATGCAGTTTCGCTTGTACTGCTGGGCGAAGAAACGGCGATAGAACTCCCGTAGCCAGCGCTTGATGACCTTCGGCTCATACTTACCCTCGAAGGCCACCTTAGCCAGGTAGAAGATCTTCTCGGGATCATAGCCGTAGCCGAGGAAATTGTAGAGGAAGAAGTCATGGAGCTCATAGGGCCCGACGAGGTCTTCGGTCTTCTGGTCGATGCCCCCAGCTTCATCGGTAGGCTTCAGCTCAGGAGAGATAGGAGTGGCGACGATCGAGCGAAGGACATCGGAGAGCTCTGCCCCGAATCGCTCTATCTCCGCTAGGCGGGAGACGATGATCTGCACCGCTGTCTTCGGGACGCCTGCATTGACTGAATACATTGACATATGATCGCCGTTGTACGTGCACCAGCCTAATGCCAGCTCGGAGAGGTCACCGGTACCGATGACGGGAGCGTTGTACTTATTAGCCAGATCCATCAGTATCTGTGTGCGCTCACGAGCCTGGGTATTCTCATAGACGACATCCTGCACCTGGGGGTCGTGCCCGATGGCAGCGAAGTGCTGGAGACAAGCCTCGGTGATATCGATGGTGAGCGAAGTGATACCGAGGCGGTTCATCAGCTCTAGGGCATTATCCTTGGTATGGGTGCTCGTCCCAAGGCCAGGCATCGTCACCCCGATGATCCCCTCACGAGGTAGACCCATAGCGTCGAAGGTAGCCACGGTGACCAGCAGAGCCAGCGTCGAGTCTAGTCCCCCAGAGATCCCGATGACGGCGTGGCGAGCTCCGATGAAGCGCATACGCTGGGAGAGGCCACAGACCTGGATATCGAACATCTCCTCGGCACGCTCATCTCGGCGACGGCTCACGGGGAGGAAGGGATTCTGATCGATCTTGCGATCCACATCGTGCGACTCTTCGTGCGTACGCAGGGTGAAGGGTATCTCGGTCAGGAGACCTCGCTCGGTATGGTCGACCACAGAGTCGTTGAAGCTATTGGTCATCATGCGATTGTTGTTGATGCACATCACATCGATATCGCTGATGATGAGACGCTCCTCATAGACGAAGCGGGACGTCTCGACGAGGATCTTACCTATCTCGGCGATGAAGGCCTTACCGGTGAAGACCGTATCCGTGGAGCTCTCTCCATAGCCGGCAGAAGCATAGACATAGCCACAGAGGTTCTGCGAGGAGAGTCCACTGATCAGGGAGCGCAGGTAGGTATTCTTCCCCGCCAGCTCATTGCTCGCCGAGAGGTTGAAGATGATCTGTGCGCCGTAGAGTGCCAGGCGTGTCCCCGGGGTGTAGGGCGTCCACATATCTTCGCAGATCTCGATCCCGATGGCCAGCTTACCGGCACGGAAGAGGACATTGTGTCCGATGGGTACACGGAAGCGACCGATCTGCACGTGTGCCAGCTGTAGGTCTCGGGCGGCAGCGAACCAGCGTGCCTCCTGGAACTCTCGGTAGTTCGGCAGGTAGGTCTTGGGGATAGCCCCGAGGATCTGCCCCGACTGCAGGACGACAGCCGCATTGAAGAGCTGGGACTCGATACGTATAGGCATCCCCACGATGATGAGCACCGAGGTATGCGCCGTACGCTCGGCCAGATCCAGCAAGGCAGCCTCAGCCTGATCATTGAGGAAGGAGCGCAGGAAGAGGTCTCCACACGTGTAGCCTGTGATGGAGAGCTCAGGGAAGGTGATGATCTCTACCCCCTTAGCCTCGGCCTCCAGGATCTGCGCTTCGATGCGACTGACATTGTAGGCACAGTCAGCCACCCGCACAAAGGGAACGGCAGCTGCTACCTTGACAAATCCATACTTCATATTATTCCGTTTTTTGTTCTAAATCATTTGTGGATATACGACTAGATATGCGTACACCGACGGGATCCGTGCACGCATATCTCCCCCTGCGGAGAGGGGAGGGCTCACTCGGCGAAGTAGCGAGCCTACTGACCAAGAGCCGCTACACCCTGCTGGACCATAGCGATGACCTCGATCAGATTCTTCGTGATGAACTTCACCGAGATCGCCAGCAGGACGACCCCGAAGAACTTACGCAGGATGTAGACCCCGTTCTTGCCGAGGATACGGTCGAGGATCGACACGTACCGTAGGACGAGATAGACGAGGACCATGTTGAAGACGATGCTCAGCGCTAGGTTGATCATAGCGATCCCTGCCGAGCGAAGCGTCAGAAGCGTCGTGAAGGAAGCCGCCCCAGCGAAGAGGGGGAAGACCAGCGGGACGAAGGTCGTATTGCCACTAGAGTCATCCTCAGACTTGAATATCTCGATCCCGAAGATCATCTCTACAGCCATCACGAAGAGTACAATACCCCCTGCGACCCCGAAGGTCGAGATGTCTGCTCCGAAGGATCCCAAGAGGGGCTCCCCGACGAGCAGGAAGGCCAAGAGGATGATCCCCGAGTAGATCCCTACTTGGGAGGATTGGTAGGTCTTCCCCTTCGCCTTGAGCGAGAGGATGATAGGGATAGCTCCGATGATATCGATCGTCACGAAGAGGGTGAAGAACGATTTGTAGATCTCATCGAGGCTGAAGAGGCTGAACTCTCGGCCTATCGCCGAGGCGATCTGACCAAAGTCGATCCCGAGCAGTGGAGTGGTCATCATTAGGTGAACGAACTTAGAGTGTAGTGTATGTAGCAAATAGCGAGGGGATATCCCTCTCTCAGAAAAGAGAAGAATACCCCCTCACATGGTGAGCGGTAGGCGAGGCTCGAACTCGTGACCCTCAGCTTGGGAAGCTGATGCTCTACCAACTGAGCTACTACCGCAGGGTTGAGACACCCCCCTTGAGGGGTTTTCCTGGTCGCAAAGATAAGGAGAAGTTTTGATTCCACAATAGGTATTAGCCCCCGGCCACCCGCTGGGAGCACCAGGAGCACCCTGCTCCTACCCCTCCGACCTCAGCCTCTCTCAGCCGAGTGCTCCACGGAGTCGTGACACGTATAATATAGGGTGTCGGGCAAGGCCTCCGAGGGTGCTCCTCCCTCACAGGACTTCGGGCGAAGGACGAGGCTTGATTTACCCCGTCTAAACAGGTACTCTGGAGGGGGTAAAAAACGACCCACTGTAGGTCGTCGAAAAAACCTACTGTGGGTCGTGATGACGACCTACGGTAGGTCGCATCGGCGACCTACCGTAGGGTACTTTTGGGGTCAATCGGAGGACGGGCGCTGAGCCCGCCTAATCAGGGCTTCGGAGCGTCGGGTAGCGCCTCCTCGGGGACGTAGTAGACTTGCCCATCCTCCATCTCATAGGCGACGCCGACACGGCGCCCTCGGGAGCTAGACTGATCAGCCTTGTCCTTGGACGGGGTATAGCGCTCGATCTTCCCGCCCTTCTTCGTGATGATCTCCATGTTCTCCTTGCCGGGATTCTTCACCACAGAGAAGTCCTCTTGGGTGAAGACCTCGGTCATGTTCATGTTCATCACCATCGCAACCATGAGCGAGACGGCGAAGACCATAGCGACATCGAAGAGGTTAACGACGACGGTCAGCGGATCGGTATCTTCGCCCTGCATCAGACGGTTGGGGCGACGAGGTTTGCGTGCCATAGATCTATGCCTTGGGCTGTTCGACGAGGAGCGAGGAGACATACTCCAGCAGAGCGACATCCTTGGTGTACCAGCGCTGCTTGTACTGTAGGGTGATGAGGCCGACGAGGCTGATCACGAGCCCGACGACCGTCGTGGCGAAGACCACCTGCATGTTGTAGGCCATCGCCCCGATATCCCCCGAGGAGAGCCCCACAAGAGCAGGGCTCATCGAGATGAGCGTCCCCACAAGCCCGAGGACAGGACCTATCTTCGTCAGGAGCTTGGAGAGGGTGAGATCCTTCTCACAGATACTCTCATAGCTACTGAGCTGATAGTTGACATAGTCCTCGGTCAGCCCTTGGCGGGTGAGGAGATCCGCTAGATGATCGACGAAGGGGGAGCGGTTCGTCTTCGGTAGACGCGCCAGCAGTTCGCCCAGATTATCCGAGCGTAGCTGGCGGGTATCCCCTAGGAGCTGCGTGATCCGACGGCGCTGCATGAAGCTATTGTAGAAGCTCCCTACAAGGATGAGCGACCGTATGAAGAGTAGGATGAGGAAGAGGATGTCTGGGATGAGCAGACTGTTGGAGATGACGAAGAGAATCTTAGAGATCTGATCCATGGATGCGGATGATGTATATTACTTAGATCGGAGTGTACGACGTATGCGTGGAGCGAAGTAGCCGACGACGAAGCAGATGAGTGCTACGACGGCCGTAAGTGCTAGCCCTCGCCACTGGATGGGACTCTGCTCAGGAGCAGTGCGTATCGTCTCATCCACCGAAGCGATGATACCGAGGATGAAGATGAAGAGCTCGACGAGGAAGAGGACCTCCAGCCGTAGCTCTTCCTCGGGCAGGAGGAAGCGAAGGAGGTAGACCATCCCTAGCACAAGGACGAGCGTCCCCAGCGAAAGCAGGAGGGAGACCACCCCAAAGTCCACCCCTGGCAGGGCGAAGATCAGGGTCGACTGTAGGTAGAAGAGGACGGGGAAGAGCAAAACTCCAGGATAGAGGCGAAGCAAGAAGCTCACTACCCTACCTCGCTGTGTATGCGCCTTCGTCAGGCGTGAGAAGCTATAGCCTACCACGAGGGCTACGTCCAGCGAGATGAAGATAGCTGCGTACTCCCTCAGCGATCGATCGGCGATGTAGCCAGCTAGCCCTGTCTTCGTCTGCTCTATAGCATAGGGATAGGTCAGATAGACGAAGACCGAGGCCACGACACCGAAGAGGAGCGGGGCGATCCAGCCTCGCTCGAAGGTCAGGCGCAGGGCCGTACCAAGAGCGACGAAGAGCATGAGGATCTGAACGACTAGTTCCATCAGAGCGAAGGTCTAGGGTAGCTGGGAGCGGGCGTCTTAGGTACGCTATGCCTCATCACGACGGCGCTTGAGACGCAGCACCACCAGGAGCACCACAAAGAGGACAGCGACACCACCAACGACCCAGAGACTGCTGAAGCTCTCGGTCACCGAGCCTGCGGTATCGGAGACGGTCTCCTTCTTCATGACCATGCCGTCCTTGGCATCGACACTCGTAGCAGCCGAGCCTTCGTCCAGCTTCTTCATAGAGGTCTGATACTGGCGAGCCTCGTCGGAGGAGACGTGTTGAGCGATGAAGTCACGGAGCTTCCTATTGTCGGCAGACATCCCTGCGCCCGAAGGTCCGTACTTGGCTACGACCTCGGTATGGCGCTGGGCAAGGGTATGGATCTGCTCCTGGGAGGCCTGCCACATCCCCTTGCGTACTGTCTCAAGCATCACTGCCGTCATCGCCTCCATCGCAGCGGGACTCTTCGCTTCGAAGGCCTTAGCGACACCGAGGTTGTTGACGTCACGGATATACATATCGTAGAGCTGATCCCAGAGCTCCTTGTCGATGACCTCAGGCTTCATCACATTCCACCCATAGGTGTTGGTGACGATCTCACTGAGGCCAGCTATACTCGTCGCCCCCCCAGAGAGCACCTCACGGACATACTCGGGGTTGAGCACGGTAGCACGACTCTCTACGCCGATAGCCTCCTTGAGATCCTGCATCCGCATATTGCTGTGATTGCGGTAGTCGGCGAGGTAGGTATCGGGATCCTTCCCCGTGACTTGGCGCACGGAGAGCGTGAGACCACCCATGAACTCATACACATGGTCGAGGCTCAGAGCACCCCAGGTATTATTCTGTCGGGGCTGTACGACGACATCGGTATTCTTCACTGCTGCACGGAAGAGGGGCTTGACGAATCTCCCCCAATCCTCCTTCTTGCCGGTGTAGGCAGCACCCATATTATTGAGGTAGACGTCAGCGATCTCTCGCTCGGTCTCCCACTTGTCTCCAGAGGTGACCATCTCCTGAATACCCGTGCCATACATGCCGTTGATCCCGCCGAAGATGCGCACGTTGGCCAGCTCACGAGCCTCCTTAGGTGAGAGGCCTTGCTCTACGAGCTCTCGCTCGGTAGCTACAGAGCCTTCGGCGACGAAGTTCGCCTGATCCTCCTTCCCGAGGGATGCTACCAGTTCGATCGCCTTAGTGATGAGTGCCAGGCGAGAAGCCGCTAGGTCACGGAACTGACCCGAGGTCTGGATGACGACGTCGATACGGGGACGTCCCAGCTCTGAGGTCGGGATGAGACGGACATCCTCTACCGTGCCGAACTGGCTACGCACAGGCTCTACCCCGAGCATATAGAGCACTTGAGCGATCGTCACTCCTTCGGTCTCGACGAACTCACTACTCCAGAAGGTATAGCTCACCTTCGTCGGGTACTTCCCGTGCTGCTCCTTATAGGCACGGAGCGTCTGCTGCGCTAGCTGTACGCCCTGACTCCAGGCACGCTGTGAGGGTGCACTCTCTGCACGTACGGCGTAGAGATTGCATCCTGTGGGGACGGCACGAGGGTTAGCGACAGCATCTCCCCCTGGTGATGGAGCAGTGAAGCCCCCATTGAGTGCGTTGACCATCGCATCGAGCTCCAGACGGGGACTATTCTGTAAGGCGTCTCGGTAGTTGATGACGTTGAGGATGGCTTGCTCCAGTTCGGTGATTGCTTCCGCTTCGTCCTTCTCCTTCTTGGAGGGCTCTGGTGCAGTAGCCGACTTCGCCGAAGGATGTCCCCCAGCCTTCTTGTCCGAAGGCATCTCCCCCCGCATCTGCTCCAGACGAGTAGGCTTGCGGGTAGGCTTCTCTGAGGAGGCTACTTCGGGCTTCTTACCCTCGGTACTCTTAGCCGAAGCATCCTTAGGCTTAGCGCCCATCATCGACGCCATCATCCCCCCACGGCTCTTGGGAGCATTCAGCTCACGAGCACGAGCCAGCTGTGCGGGAGTGATCCCTCCATAGGAGAGGACGAGCGCCTCACTGACCGAGCCCGAGGAGAGGATGCTCCTGACGAGCTGCTGGGCAGGCTGGAGGTAGAGCTTATAGAAGCGATGCTTATTGCTCGTATTGTCTAGGGGCTGGCTTGAGTGTAGACGATCCAGGCGAGCCTTAGCGTAGGCGATGGGGTCAGCACTCATAGCTACGACAGTCGAAGCTACCTTCTGGGGAGAGTAAGCTACCCCTGTGGTGTAAAGCTCTCCATTGATCTTCTCCGAAGCGATCTCCTCAGCAAAGTTGTCGATACGCTCTACCTCCTTATCCGTATAGGGCTTGGTGAGGATCGAGTCCAGGCGTAGCTCACGATGAAGACCAAGACCCACGGCAAGCTTCTTCACCTGTAGGCTCTGCACGTCCTTCTCCCGTGCATCCTTCAGGTCGTAGTACTTCTCTATCGCCTGCTGGAGATCGGTGAAGGTATGGCGGGTCTTGCTCTCATCGAAGGCAGGCGTGATATAGGAGATGAGGCTCGCATAGGAGCGGCGCTTCGCCATCATGCTCTCCCCTATATTACCTATAGTATAGTAGTAGAAGTGAGGCAGGGGAGCTACCAGTGCTTCGCCCCAGTCACTAGCGCCGAGGGCTACCTGCTTCTGTGGGGTGAACTCCAGGCTACCATGCGTACCGAAGTGCAGAAGGGCATCTGCCTGGAAGGTGTGTCGTGCCCAGAGATAGGCAGCGATATAGGGGTAGGGAGGTGGAGCACCCGCCCCGTGGACGATGGCGAAGTTGTCACTACCTATCCCCGCTACAGGCTGAGGGAGGATCACGACATTGCCATACTGAATACGGGTGGTAGCTAGCTCGGGTGTCCCCGCCTTAGAGCTACGCACCATGTAGGCCCCTGGGCTAGCTCCGTACTTCTCACTTAGCTCCTTCAGTTGCTTGGGGGTCAGATCTTGCTGGATCCACTCATCGAAGACAGCCTTACTCGTCCAGGCGGGATTCCCTGTCTGGAGGTAGTGCTCCATCTGCCCTCCCGATATAGACTGGATGACGGGACCTTCGCGCATGATCTGCTCCTCGAAGGTCTTCTCGTCGGCGGGAAGACCCGTGAGGTCATAGCCCTCGGAGCGAAGGCGCTGCAGGAAGTGGTAGAGCGAAGGGACGACCTCCAGCCCTTGGGCGGTGAGTGCCTCTTGGCCTGGTCCCTTGAAGTAGTAGATCGCTAGGCGCTTCTGGCTATTGGGCTTAGTCTGTAGGGAGAGGAAGCGCTGTACGAGTTCGGTGAGCTTCCTGAGGCGCTCGGGGATAGCCTTCAGTACATAGAGGCCATCCGCATTCTTCTCTTCGACTGTAAGCACATAGGGATAGATAGCACCATCTAGCTCAGGTACACCGATGGTCTGGGAGAGGAAGCTACCCATCATCCCCTGTGGATCATTCTCCCACTCCTCTTGGCTCGTCATGAGCGTCAGCGGAGCGATGACGGGGATGTTCCGCTCTTTCAGGTAAGAGACCACCTGATCTCCGCCCATCATCGAGATACGTCCGTGGGGGAAGTGGATGATGAGGTCGGGCGAAACCTCCTTGATGAAGCGTAGACGATCGGCGAAGGAAGCGACAGGATAGACATTGAGCCCCACACGCTCGAGGCTGGTGATGAGGCTGTCGAGATTCTGCTTGTTCCCGCTGAAGGGATCATTAAGACCTCCGATGAGAAGCACCTTCTTCGCCCCTTCGTGATAGTAGCCCATCTTCTTTAGGTAGGCCTCATAGTCGGCGAGCTTCTCGAAGGCTACATTCTCGTCCAGATGATAGTAGACATTGGTCGAACTAGGGGCTACCGAATCAGGCTCAGGAGCGAACCAGCTCTTCCCGTCGATATACTTACGTATGTAGAGCGATAGGGAGCGGTAGTTCTTCTTGTTACCGTTCTCCAGATACTCGGTGATCCGCTGGTCTTGATGCTCGTCGAGGCTGGAGATCTTGTTCTCCTCCGTAGTGGCGTAGAGCACCTTGAGCTTGAGGCCTTTCTTGCCCAGCTCCTGTACTCGGGCCTGCTCCTCCTCATTCCACTTCAAGCCCATCCCGAAGGCGAGCACACAGTCGTAGTCGTCGAACTTGTCGATCTCCGACTGCTTGAGTTCGTCGTAGCGTACGTACTTACTCCCGTTGGAGAGTATGATCCCCGAGGACTGATAGCCGGGGAAGTTCACCAGAGCAATGCGGGTCGTGGAGCCATAATGGTCCCAAGCGAAGTAGCCGATGAGGGCAACTAAAACGAAGGCAATCCCCCCGAAGAAGAAGCGTCTCTGACGGCTTCGACGAGGAGCATGATGCTTGTCACTCATAGGTAATCGGTGTATGTTGGTCTTATCTCTTGCGCTCTAAGTTCTCCCTACGGAGAGTTGCAAGCAAAGATACAGCCATCACCCTACCAGATAAATACCTAGGAGTAGGGATATATCGCCCTTCAGCTCACCTAATTATAGGTAGCTCCCGCCCCTCTTCCCTACCCGTCCCTCTATGGAATAGGGCATCTCCCCCATCCTTCTTCTGCCCAAAATCTTCCCCTCGGAGCACCGAGCGAAGGGCACTCCCATTCCATCACTCCGAACGCCCCTTTTTGAAGGGACTGCTCCCCCTGGCGCCAGCCCGCTCCACAGCCCGCTTTGCGAGGCCTCCACAAAAGGGGGCAAAAAAAACCTACGGTAGGTCGTCGATGCGACCCACGGTAGGTCGGTCAGACGACCCACAGTAGTTTTTTTCGGCGACCTACCGTGGGTCGTTTTTCACCCCCTGCCGAGAGCCCATTCCAGAGGGGTAAGCAGAGGCTCTGATGAAGCTCGGTTGTTCACCTGGGGGAGGGAGCGAGGAGGACTGTCTTTTCCCTCCGCCCCACCCTCCGAAGAAGAGTCGAAGGGCTTCAGACGAGACAATTTGCCTTCTCAAGGGTAATTTATCGAGAAGAACCACACAAACAACCGAGTATTTCCTTATCTTTGCGACATGAGAAGCCCCTTATTTAATAAATACATCACCGAGGAGCTCCAGTTTTATAAAATCAACATCCACTCCAATGGGTAACATCCTTACTAGCCTAGCTAAGCGACTCTTTGGATCTCAGTCGAATCACAGCAAGACTGAGAGCACGCAGCGCCCTCAGTCCCCTATGACCGAAACCGCTACCAGCCAGTCACACACGACCTCTACCACATATACTTCCGCCTCGCTCGAGCATATCGACCTACCGACACCGCCCCCCTTCGGCACCCGTACACTCGAGGAGGTACGTGCCCTGGCTGAAGGAGGCGATGCAGAAGCTCAGTACCTACTCTTCGACTACTATTCCTCCGGTCATGAGGCAGAGGCCGACCGCCCCGCCCTTGAGTGGCTCGTCAAGGCTGTCGAGCAGGGATATCCCCATGCGCTCTACACGAGTGCACTGATCCAGATCCAGGAGAAGGCAGGTGAGGGCGTACCTCCCAAAGCACTCTTCTACCTCCAGGCTGCAGGTGAGCGAGGCTTCTCCGACGCCTACCTACAGCTCTATCACCTCTATCTAGAGGGGAAGGGCGTAGAGCAGAACGAAGATACCGCCCTCACCTACCTGAAGAAGGCGATGGAGGCTGGTTCGGGCCCCGCTTACCTCATCGTAGCTAAGAGCTTCCTCCCCGGAGGTGGAGGCCCTATCGACTACGACGCTTCGTACTACTATGCCGACCAAGCTGCCCACCGTGGATGCTACGAGTCGGTAGAGCTGATCATCCATCTCCTCGAGGAGAACCTCGTATCAGGCGACCACACTGAGCTACTCCGCTACTGGCGTCGCCAGCTACGTCCGGTACACGACCCCATTATATAGGCCCCTACTACACCCCCAACACCAACGCACACTAAAGGCTACCCCTCACCGAGTGGAGGAGTAGCCTTTAGTTATTGGATCGGATGGAGGGAAAGACCTCGAATGAGCGGAGGACTTCCCCCGAAGACAGGGGCTTTGACGAAGGGCGAAGAGCTGAGCGCTAACTTAGGCGCCTTCGCTACTCTTCCTCGGGCCAACCCTGTGCCCTCAGGCGAAGCTCTGCCCCGTCGGGCGTGACGAGATAGCAACCCTGCGTCTCGGGAGTCACATGCCCGATGATGTGGATACCTTCGAGCTCCTTGAGTCGGTCAAGTTCGGCGAGCGGGACGGTGAAGATCAGTTCGAAGTCTTCCCCACCATTCATCGCTACGGTCGTGGTAGACATCTTGAGTTCCTCGGCCATGCGCAGGGTCTCGATATCGATAGGTAGGCGGTCTTCGTAGATGCGTATCCCTACACCACTCTCCTTAGATATATGGAGGAGCTCGGAGGCCAGCCCATCGGAGCTGTCGATCATAGCCGTGGGGCGTAGGCCCTGCTGAGCCAGAGCAAGGATGATATCCTGGCGTGCCTCGGGACGAAGTTGACGCTCGAGGATGTACTCATGCTCAGCGAAGTCCGGCTCGAAGTCCCCTTGCTCTCCGGCGAAGACTCTCTTCTCACGCTCCAGAAGCTGTAGACCCATGTAGGCCGCCCCGAGGTTCCCTGTGACACAGATGAGATCCGTGGGCTTAGCGCCACTTCTCCTCACGATCTCTTCGGGACGAGCTGCCCCAAGACAGGTGATGCTGATACAGAGGCCCGTGAGGCTCGCCGACGTATCTCCCCCCACAAGATCTACCCCGTAGCGCTCACAGGCTAGACGAAGCCCTGCATAGAGCTCCTCTAGATCTTCGACGGCAAAGCGTGCCGAGACCCCGATCGAGCAGGTCAGTTGCTGGGGATGGCCATTCATCGCATAGATATCGGAGAAGCTACCTACGGCGGCCTTGTAGCCTAGGTGACGTAGTGGGGTATAAGTAAGGTCGAAGTGGATCCCCTCCAAGAGTAGATCCGTCGTGAGGAGCGTCTGTAGTCCCTCAGGATAAGCAATGACGGCTGCGTCATCCCCCACCCCTAGGCGGGTGCTCTCATGATGTAGGGGGAAGTCCTTAGTAAGACGCTTGATGAGGGCAAATTCCCCCAGGGAAGAAATCTCTGTTCGTGACATAGTGAATGATGGGATACGAGGGAGCATGAAGGGGGAAGCTAGTAGCAGTCATCCCCTTCCCTCCCTCTAGAGCTAACTCCTCAGCGAATGAGGGAGTGCGATAGCGACCTTCTCGATCATCTGACGGAATTCCTCGGGTCGGTAGAGGATCTGCGTCTCGATGGGAAGGTAATAGAGTGCCTGCTGAAGTTCGGCGGGGAGCTCTCGGAAGTGATCGGTCAGACGCACAGCGTCCTTCTCCGTACAGAGGATGTAGAGTGGCTCTGAGGGCTTCGATGCCTTAGCCTCCCGCCATGTGGAGAGGATCGCCTCATAGTCTCGGTCTCGGAAGTGATGATGATCCCTATAGACGAGCGTGTCTACCAGCTCATAGTGCTCCCTGAGATAAGCGAAGAACGGCTCGGGAGAGGCTATACCCGACAGCCCAAGGAGACGGGCACCTTCCTCTAGGGGTGTACCCTCCTCGCCGAGGAGCGTGCACACGGCACGAGGCTTCTGATAGTCGATACGAGAGAAGAAGATACGCTGGTGGGGATAGAGGGCAAGGTTGCGCTGCATGATCCTCAGCGTGATGGGTTGCATATCCTTCGGACACTTAGTCAGGACGATGCAGTCGGCTCGGTAGCGTGCTATGGATGGTTCGCGGAGATCGCCCACGGGGAGCAGTCGATCCTCATGGAGTTCACGCTGGGCATCTACCAAGAGGATGCTGAAGGACGGGTGAACATATCTGTGCTGGAAGCCATCATCCAGCAGGACTACCTCGGGGCGCTCATGGGGGGGAAGGCTCATCAGGTAGGCCATAGCCCGACGGCGATTACCATCGACGATGAAGCGCACCTCAGGGTACTTCTGCTTGATCTGCTTGGGTTCGTCCCCGACTTCGCTCACGGTAGAGCTCAGCGAGACCTCCTGTAGACCTCGAGTCTTGCGCTTGTAGCCTCGGCTGATGACGGCTATACGGTGTCGGGAGCGAAGTATGGAGATGAGGAGCTCGACATGAGGGGTCTTCCCCGTGCCACCCACGGTGATGTTGCCGACGCAGATCAGTGGGATCGGATAGGTCTGCTGCTTGAGTATCCCTTGGCTGAAGAGGAAGTTGCGCAGATTGACCCCCGAGCCATAGAGCCAGGAGAGGAGGTAAAGGAGCGGGTTGTTACTTCTCTTCATGAGGGGAGCGGACGGTGGGACTGAAGTCCCGGGATTAGTAGGGGGCGTACTCGTAGGGCAAGCGAGCCTGTACCCCACTATACTGGTAAGTCATTCGGACGAACTCTCGGAGCTTCTTCTCCTCATCGCTCATGAAGAAGCCTCGCAGACGTGCAGTGAAGCGATCCGCCTTCTTAGAGTCGAGTAGCTGGTCAAAGAAGCTACGAGAGGTCTGGCCATAATCGACGGCATAGTCCTTCGACAGACCAGCCAGACGGGCAGCCAGACGTATAGCATCCTCTAGACCACCCAGCTCATCGACCAGCCCCAGCTCCTTAGCCTTCGCACCGAGCCATACCCGTCCCTGCCCGATGGAGTCTACACGAGCTACGGGGAGATCTCGCCCTGTAGCGACACGGGAGAGGAAGGTCCTGTAGCCTCGCTCCACCTGGCGCTGGATGAGGAGCTTCTTATCCTCTGTCATGGGACGAAGGATGGTAGCCATCGGGCTAGAGAGCTCCATATCGGCATAGGGAGAGGTCTTGACGACGTCGATGTTGACACCGATGCGTCGGGCTAGCTCCGAAGCGTCGGGGATGATCCCGAAGATCCCTATGGAGCCGGTGAGCGTCACGGGACTAGCGACGACAGCATCAGCGGCCGATGCGATATAGTATCCCCCAGATGCTGCCACATCGCCCATGGAGACGACGATGGTCCTACTCTTCCTAAGCTCATAGACTTCGTGCCAGATCTGATCGGAGAGGAAGGCACTTCCCCCAGGGGAATTGATACGTAGTACGATCGCCTTAGCCTTGTCGTCCTCCCTTAGTTCTCTCAGTCGCTGGGCAAGCTCCTGCGTGATACCTTCGGAGCTAAGCGGATTGTCCCCGATCTCGCCTTCGGCATAGACGACGGTGACGACATCCTCCTTACTCTTGCGGGTAGCGTCCAGTGGGTCGGGAGCACTGACCAGATCGGTCAGCGTGACTACGTGCAGATCCTTAGGTGAAGAGACTCCTGCACGTCGGGCGATAAGCCCCTCGACATCCAGACGGTAAGCCAGCGTATCCACCAAACGGCGACGCACGAAGGTCTCCGCCTCCGAGAAGGCTAAGCCTTGGTCAGCGAAGGAACGCAGGCTATCGACGGGGATGGAGCGTGAGGCGGAGACTTCCCGAAGGATGAAGTCCCAGAGGCCCGACAGGTAGACGGAGATCTGCTCCCGATTAGGTTCGCTGAGCTGATCGAGGATGAAGGGCTCTACAGCACCCTTGTACGTGCCGACCTTGAAGACCTGCGCCTTGAGGCCGAGCTTCTCGAGGGCTTGATGGTAGAAGAGTGATGAAGAGGCAAGCCCCACGAGCCCTACAGAGCCCTCGGGATTGAGGATAAGCTGGTCGGCAACCGAAGAGAGGTAATAGGCCTTCTGATCGTAGCTGTCGGCATAGGCGACGACGAACTTCCCCGAGGAGCGGAAGTCTAGGAGTGCACGACGCAGATCAGCTGTCGAAGCCATTCCACCGCTGTAGCTGTCGAGATTGAGGTAGATACCTCGGATGCGGTCATTCGCCTTAGCCTTGCGGATCGCAGCAAGGGCCTGCGTCAGGGAGACGGACTGCTCTCCCTCGCCACGACTGGGGAGGAAGGTCGACCAAGGGTCTACGGTCACCAGCTCGGAGATGGAGCTGAGGTCGATCTTGAGCACGCTATTCTCCTCGATCGTCTTAGGTGCACTCTGGGAGAGGAAGCTTCCGATCAAGAGGCTAAGGAGGAAGAAGAAGGCGAGGACGGAGAAGACGATGCTCGCCGTCAGACCGCCGACGAAGGTCGCTAAGACGGTCTTCCAGAAGCCAAGGGGCTTACGACTAGGCTGGAGTGGTTCATCCATGAGGGTATGGAGCTAGGGGGCGAAGGGGTATGCTGAACTGATGTGTACAAGTGAAGACTGCAAACCTACAGCCTTACCTACAAATATAGTGAATACTTAGAAGTTTCCCTTATCCACGCTTCCCCACCCCCAGCATCTACTGAAGGAACAATCGTCCGCTACAGGGGGAAAGATCGTCCGCCACCCCACCCAAAAAGAAAATATCCGCTCTGTAATCTACTGATTCACAGAGCGGATATTCTACTATTTGTACCCAGAGCCGGAGTAGCGCAAAAGGTGCAACACACGGCAATACCCCGTAGATTAGCGGGAAGTCGCTTGGTTTTGCTTGGCTAAGCTGGCGACACACGGCGGTATGTGGTCGCTAAATAGACGTAGATTCGTCCGCTAATCGTCCGCTGGTACATTGTGCAGCGGACGATTGAACTTGGCCATCTCTTGAGCTTTAAGCTGGTCGGCAATCGCTATGTATGGTCTTATCGTCGCCTCTGTCTTATGGCCCGTGTACTTACGGATGACCTCCGATGGGATGCCGAGTGTAAGAGCCGTGACGACGAAGGTGTGGCGGCCCACGTGGGAGCTCAATAGGGCGTGCTTTGGGTAGGTCTCCTCGAGGCGATCCGCCCCCGAGTATCGTAGGCGGGTGATTGGGGTGTCGATGCCCGCCTGCTCGGCCACGGACTTAATGATACGATTGAGGCGCTGCTCGGCCATCGGAGGGAGGGCACGGTCGCCGTCGAAGACCTCTTTTTTGTAGCGATGCAGGATGTCTCTGGCATAGTCGTTGAGCGGTATCACCGTGTAGCTGTCGGTTTTTTGGCTAAAGAAACGTATCGACTTTGCCGTTACGTCCTTACGCTGGAGGCGCTGTAGGTCTCCATACCGCACGCCCGTGAAGCAGAGGAAGCAGAAGAGGTCACGGGCGACACGCTCAGAGTGTAGGGCTAGTCTCATGGTGTATATTTTGCTTAGCTCCCCCCACGTGAGGTAGACGTTAGAGCGATCGGTGTCTGTCCCTTTGAGGCGGAGCTCGAAAAACCTCTGATAGTCCTTGCTGTAGATACCCGCCTTGGTCGCCCACCGGAGAAAGCTCTTCAGCAGGCGGAGCGTCTTATCGATCGATACGTTTTTTAGCCCCCTCTTACGTGACAGGTAGGAGACTAGGTCTATCACCCAGCGTTCGTCTATATCGTCTAGCGTAGCGCCCGCTTTGTACTTCTCCAGGTGCATACGTGAGGTGCGTAGGTTAGCTAGATGCCTATCTCCCCACCCACGTCTTATCAAGTCTGCTGCGACATAGGCGTCCCACAGGTCTAGGAGTCTGCTGTATTGCCCCTGTGGAGGCGCTGACGGCGACGGCTCTAGCTCTATACCAAGCCTGCTACTGAGGATCTCCGTGTACTTCGCTTTAAGTTCGTCGGGCGTGGGGAGGCGCTCCAGATCCTCATAGTAGGAAAACGCCACAGCCAAGCTCTCCTCCGCCAGCTGTATAGACCTATTGATCGCTGCTGCTGGAGTGCGCTCCTCCCCGTGCGTCGTATTCTTCAAGCAGCGCTCCAGCTCTCTACTCCATTTGCGGGGGTCAGCTCTGTGCCCGATGAAGATGTTAGTCACATACCCACGGCCGTAGCGTATCCGGTAGCGTATTTTGTAGGTATCCCAGCCTCTTTGCGTGTCGAGGAGGAAGTGGCAGGTGCGCTTAATTGGGATCATACGTTTGTGGTCTATTGGGATTGGATGAGATGAGAAAACCATATCGGTGGCGTCACCGATATGGTTTTCATGGTTTGATCGGAGCTGTTGCATGACACACAACAACTGGGCTATAGATCGGAGGCCTTCAGCCTGTCCAGCTTTTTGTTGAGCGCTATATCCCTGTATGATAATACCGAATACTTAAATTTCTTCTTGTAGTCTTCGCTATACACAAATAAGTGGACTAGCTCTGTGTTCTGGTCGGTTACCCTAAAGCCTTCGTAGTCCAAGTTTTCTAGACTTTCGCCTTTTTCGTACTTCTTCATCAGGCCAAGGTTTACCCTGTCGGCATCAGCCTTGTTGAAGAACAGAGCGGAGTAAGACGACAATTTCCCATTACAAAACGTAAAGAGGACAGAAACCTTAGACTGTGCGAATGGCACACTCTCTACGGCTAAAGACGCCTCCCACTCAGACGGGTGATCCTGCTTTTTGATCTCAGCGCCAACCTCTACCATTTTGGCCTTGACCTCTTCGATGGTGGACTTGCCTAAGACACACCCGAGTATCGTCCGTGTGATAGTCGTACTGCTTCTCTGGGCTGTTGCACTCGTTGCCACAGAGATGAGGATTAGTATGGAGGCTAGTAGTGAGTAGATGTGCTTCATGTCGTGCGAATCTCCAGATTATTGCTTAGGGGTTGCGCTATCCTCTTCGTTGACTTTCGAGATTAGCTCTTTCCAGTCGGGGAAGGCTATCATTAGCTGATAGTCTAGCAGGTCGGCCTTTCGCTTCAGGGAGGATTTCCAAACCAGAAGGACTGGGGATGTTACTATGGAGGGGATCGATGAGCAGGCCAGTAGCATGTCGTTAGAGGAGAATCCCCCAACTAGTATGCATAGGCTAAGCACAATGATGAATCCGAATAATATCCCGAGAAGACCTGCTGAATCTCTAAGGCTATCGTTCTTCACGAACCCGTTGAGCACAAACGTGCGACGATCTGTTTCTCTCAACTCCTGTATGAGCAACTGTATACGAGGTGTGTTGTAGTTGTACTGCATGTTAACTTCTATTAAATATGATACTTAGGTTCTTTATGTGTAGTTACTTCTCTTTGAAAATCAATCGGTTAGCTTATCAATTAGTCGCATCAGGTTGGCAATCTGCTCATCCTTAGCTCCCATCATGCTGAGGTAGCCCTCACGTATTCGATTGATGTGTGACTCGCTAGGGCCGTTGGTGATGCTTACGTCCCTCACGTTAGAGCCAGCACCTACGCCGTCACGCCCGATACTGATACCGTCCGAATTGGAGGTAATGTGCATGTCTCCTACGCCTCTCATGAGCCACTCGGCGGATATATCGTTGTACTCCTCTAGTATATGTACGATCTTATCGGAGCTCAGCGTCCCTGCAAGCTCATCCACAGATCCGACCGCTAGCCCAAACCGCTTCTCAAACTCCTGAGACGTCAACCCCTTCTCCGAGGCGAGCGCCCTCATTCTTTCCATTAAGTGCTTCATACGCTTATCGTGAGGTGAGTGCTGTGGTTAGTTTGTCGATCTGAGCGAGTAGGCTCTCTATTGTCTTATCCTTGGCGACTAGCTGCGCTCTCATCGTGGCAAGCTCTGTCTGCTCCTCTTCGGCTACCGAGGCGGTGTGCACAGACACGTTGCCACGTGCGGATACGTCTCTCATCTGCACAGAGTGATGGCCTCCCGTCTGAGTGCTTGACTCCGTGAGCATATCGCCCTCGCCCGTGAGTAGCCAAGAGATGGATATGTTGGGGATAGCCTCTATTATTTTGTCAATATCATAGGTGTTCCTAGTCTTCCACCTACTCAAAAGAGCTGGTGAGACACCAAGAAACCTAGCCAACTCGGCATCAGACGAAAAATTTTTAAGCGCCTTTATCTTGCTTATATTCAGCGAGGTATCAGCCTTTATTCTGTTTGCCATGAACAAAAAAGTAGATAACGCTTTGATGTGAACAAAATTGTTCATATCTTTGCAGTGTAGTTCAAGAGGAACAACACAGAGAGCTTCAAAATTGAAGTCTCTCTTGAAGCAAAGTTAGCAATAAAAACAGCATTTGGAATATGGCAGAGCTAAGAGTGCCAGATAGCCAATCTGAGAGACGTGACAAGAAGGCCCTGAAGGCCTACGCCCTGTACCGCAAGTCTATTGAGGAGGGAAAGTCTCCGTGGCTCACGAAGAAGGCTCTGGCTAAGAGGTTCGACGTCTGCGTGGGCACTATGAACAACTGGATACATAGAGCCGAAGAGCTGACGGCGGACAACGAGGAATAGACCTCAGCCCTACCATAGGGCGACAGCGATCTTTGACATACTGATATAGCAACGATGGATCAATAACAACATAGTGATTAACCCATCGCTGGTAGAGCCTGAGCAATAAGAGCCAGGTGCAAGGCGGAGGCCACTAGGCAGGCCGTCCACTGCGGGGAGCGAAACCTCCTACCAGCACAATACAGCAACACAGAGAAAATGAAAGCGAACAAAAAACACTATCCGAACGAAGTCAACGACGTGCTGAGTCTCGTAAGAGACGCTATAAGCAAGGGCAAGCCCGTAATGCTGGCTAGTGATCTCCCAGACGTACCTGCTAGGATGATGGATGCAGACGACATCAATGCAGACATGATAGACCTACTCTCCAAGAGCACCTACTCTAGAGATCTGGTTTGCTCCGGGGTGTCTGAGGGTATAGATATGCTACCAAGCGCAAGGCGTGCCTTTATCGGGTGCGGGATCAAGAGCCCCATTATCCACAACTTCGATATAGACGACCTGAGCCTAGGGCAGAGGTACACCTGCCAGATAATCATGGACTACGAGGTTATCGACTATATAGATCGAGGCATGGAGATTACCCCAACACCAGATCGTATAGAGCTGCTTAGGCCCCTGCTGAGTATACGCTGGTACTACGAGTCTGAGCACGTGTGTAAGGCGGAGATATTCCGATCCGAGACAGATGTTACCGAGGCCATGATTATGAGGTGGATCGGTAAAGATGCAACGAGGTTTAGAGCTGTCTCGTTCCAGCGCAGTCAAGAGAACGGAGGGTATAGGCACGTATTACCTTTCTCCGATAGCATGGAGGAGGCTAAAAAGGTGGTCGAAGACTACGCACTCACCTGCCTGGCCGGAATGCTTAGTAGATGACAACCGAAATTACCAATGGCAACGACAAGCAACAAGCAAGGGCTCAAGGAGCTCACGAACCAAGAGCTCCTAGATATGGAGCACAACCACCAAGTGCACCTAGACTATCTCACCGGGGACAGAGCCCCGAGCAACACAAGACAGATTAGGCGTAAGATCACCTCCCTCGAGGCCAACCTCAAGAAGATCGGCAATGAGATAGAGCGGAGGGGACTAAGAGAAGACTAACCAACAACACATACGATTATGACACAAGAAGAACGTACGGCTCGAATCCAGGAACTAGAGAAAGAGCTAGGACAGCTCAAGAGAGAAGAGCAAGGGATATACGATCCCGAGAGGTTTCACGATGAACGTCTAAGAATCCTTGGCGAGGCTGTCGAGAAGATTAGAAACCTAACCAAGGAGGGCGATAAGTTCACGATGTTTATCTCTGCAGCTTCAAACAATGAACAGCAGGGGGTAATCGTAGGCTCAGGTAGACTACCCGATCTAGCTGTCTGCATATCGTTGGGGATAAAAAAGCTCGGGGAAGAACTTCGCCTGTCTGTAATCCCAGTGCTTATATCTCTTTCCGAAAGCCCCATCTAATGATACGAATCAAGCCCAAAAACAGCAAGCAGACCTACAGAGCTTCGCTGATACTCACGCTCATTTCCTTTGCGCTGTACGCTGTGGGTATTCGACTTGACGACCCCGTGTGTAGCTTCCTTCAGGTGGTGTTCCCCGCCTACCTCCCCTTCCTCATTCGAGAGACATTCACCCCTATGGGTGACGACTACTAGCCGAAAGGCTAACCCTATCGTCGACAATCAGGCGTGTCGGCGATGTGATTAACCATCATCAGGTTTAGTTAAACAGGCGGGGCAAACCCGAGAGGGCAAACCCCGCCGAAAAAAGTGAACAATCCAATCTGGCGTGTTGGCGGTATTACCGCAAGGGCTGTGCGTGCTCACCTAGCGCCTTAGCGCACAGAACACCCCTCCTCGGACGGCACGCCAGAACAAAATCAAGCAACCATTTTTCACCAATCCTCAAGCTCCTACAGCAAGGGATTTCTTCAATTGGCTATGAATACTAGTGAGATTATAGTGCTCAGCCCTAGTGAGCTGGAGCTCATCGTAGAGAGGGCCGTGGAGAAGGCGCTCGCTCGGGTAGTCCCAGCGAGTGAGCCTAGCAGCGGTTCCTCTCATAACGTAATCCACGGGCGAGATAACGTCAAGAGATTCCTCAATGTGTCAGACAGGACGCTTAGGGATCGAGTGCGACGTTTCCCAACCGCCTTCTTCATCGACGGGCGCAAGACCTTCCTCCTCTACCCGCTCAAGCTCTATGAGCTACAGCGCAATGAGGAGCGTATGATACATCCCTCTAAGAGGAAGACAGCGAAACGGCAATAGACAATAGACAGTAACCCGTACAGATATGTGTAGTCTATACTTTCGCCACGACATAATGGCGAGCCACGACCTCAAGATCCGAAAGCTAAAAGCCTGCTATGGGCTAGAGGGCTTCGGCATCTACTGGGCTATCCTCGAGACGCTAGCCGAGATAAGCACTGTGGAGGGTGGCGACACGAGTATGCACCTAGACTCTTTCCTTATCGCAGGCCTCATAGGGACTAAGAGGTGGCGGATTGTTGATAGCATCATCAGGGATTTTGCGCTCTTCGAGATAGAGGTGCGTAAAGATGATAGAGAGTACTTCTATTCTCGACGGCTGCGACGTGACTTCCACGAGGGGGTGATCCTTAGGGGTGGAGCAGCACAGCAGGCCGACATTCAGCCGGCAGTTGAGGATACCGAGGAGGTAGCTACGACAAAGGATACCGCCAAGAGATCCTACACGATGAGCGAGGAGCAAAAGAAGAAGCAACGTGAGTACGGAGCTAGGGGCGGAAAGAAGAAAAAGCCTTCCGATTCTAAGGCTTTGGAGACTGAAAGCCTTACAAAGCCTTCGCAAAAGCCTTCCGAAAGCCTTGAAAAGCCTTCCGATCCTAAGGCTTTGGAGACAGAAAGCCTTACAAAGCCTTCGCAAAAGCCTTCCGAAAGCCTTGAAAAGCCTTCCGATCCTAAGGCTTTTGGGGGGGATAATAGGGGGGGCAAAGCCCCAAAGACAAGAAGACAAGAAGATATCTCTCTCCCCCAACCCCCTCAAGGGGGCTTTGAGAGCGTGAGAGCTGAGATTGATAAGATCGAGGATGAGGGGCTTAGGCGCACTGTGGATAGCCTGCTATTCCCAGACTCCGCCTACAGGGCTTACGGGCTGGCGTTCCAGAAGATCTACAACGAGGTTACCGCTGATGATCCCAGCTTCGCCAAATCGGAGATGCTCCCCTATGGCGTGATCGGTCACGCTAAGGAGGTTTTCTGGTCGCTTATCCCCAAGCAAGAGGATGGGAGTATGGGCAGGCCGTCCGTTGGCGACGTTATCGGAGCTCTAGACCGAGTGCGTGAGGTATTCAAGGAGGCCAAGGCTTCCAGCTTCCTCCGGTCACGGCCAGCTATGGCTAACTTATCCTGGATCATCGAGCCAAACAACTTCGTCAAGGTGGCCGAGGGTAACTACCGAGACGCCCCTAGTGCCAGCCAGCCTAACACTACTCCACCTCCAGCTGCACGGGGATACTCAAACGCCATGTGGAAGAAGGAGGAGTGCCAAGAGGCAGTGCTCTCACCCGAGCTACAAGCGCTCTACGACAAACACCAAGAGCAAGTAAGACAGAAACAGCATGCCAACAATCGAAGAGCTGAAGAAAGCGAAGGCGGAGCAGGATAGCAGACCTCCACACGAGTCTGTGTACTCCGTCGCCAAGAGAGCGGAGTCAGAGAGCCGAGACCAAGAGATGCCAGCAAGGATGACGTACGTGGAGTATCAGGGGATAGGTCTCAGCGAGGCGATTGCTCTCATCATAGAGCTCGGCGATCGTGCTGTCCCCAACTTCGCCCTCTCACCCGGGGAGATGCAGGCCTACGCCAAGGCGGTATCATGGCTACTGGCTATCCCTCACCCCGAGATAGACGACCCCATGAAGGGGCTGATAGTTACCGGAGCTACCGGAACGGGCAAGACCCTCCTAGTGTCCCTGCTCTGGGCGCTTAGCGAAAAGATGGGGGTGCACCGCCCATTCATCGACCGAGATAGCGGGCAGAGGCGTATGAAGCCACTGCTGTGGAATTGCTCTATGCACGCTCTCGACCACGTCGAAGGCTACTCCAACAATGGTAGCTATCAGGCTATTGGTTACAACGTGCTACACATCGGAGACCTTGGCACAGAGCCCGACACCTTTCTTCGCTACGGGACTAAGGGCAGTCTATCAGACCTCATTTGCCAGCGCTCCGATATGGGCTACAAGGATTACCCAACGGTAATCACGTCTAACCTCCCTTGGGAGGAGATGAGGCAGCGCTATGGAGACCGAGCATACTCCCGCCTACGTGGCGACCTCATTGAGGTGAGACTGCTAGGGAAAGACCACAGAACAGAACGATAAGAATATGAACAATCTAGAAATCACAGGAACGATCATCCAGATACAGCCCTTACAAGAGGGTACGTCGAAGTCTGGAAATTCATGGAAGAAGCAAGATTGCGTACTCGAGACCGACGCTCAGTACCCACGCAAAATCTGCTTCAACCTATTCGGTGATAACGTTGACAAGTTCCCCGTGCAGGTCGGGCAAAAGGTGACCGTCTCGATCGACCTCGAGAGCCGAGAGTTTAACGGGCGCTGGTACACAGACGTGCGAGCATGGAACATCGTCTACCCTCAAGCCCAGCAGGTGGCACAACCCACCTATCAGCAACCACCAGCGTATCAGCCACAGCAGGCCGTAGCTCCAGCGCCTGCAACGCCACAGGCGGGCGTAGCTGACGACCTCCCATTCTAGCACTATGGCAGACAAACCAATCAACAACCTCATCATCGGGATCGACCCCGACACAGAGGCCTCGGGCTGGGCGTGCATCGACCTAGCTACTAGGGAGGTTCGCCTGGAGAGGCTCACGGTCCCAGAGATCGCCCGCCTGCTACAGGAGTGGGAAGTGGAAACTCATGAGGGGTATCTTGACACAGAGTATACCTATCGGTTCGTGCTGGAAAACGTGTGGAGCAACTCACATAACAGGCACATAGGTAGCCAGAAGTCCCCTCAGGCAATAGCTAAGACAGGTTACAACCTAGGTCGGTGCGCTAAAACTGGAGAAGACATCAGAGATCTGATCTGTGAATACGGCTTCCCTATAATATGCCAAGCGCCCCTACCTAAAGTGTGGAGGGGGACAGACCGAAAAATTGCGCACTCAGAGATTGTCAAGGTGTGCGAGTATCACCGACTACTACTCCCGAAGGAAAAGATCAACGGCACCAATCAGGACGAACGTGACGCTCTCCTATTGGCTATACATCATCTAGTCACTCCCATACAACTATACGATAATCAACCGCAATATGGCACTAGCAATAATCACACTAGCGAGCGTCACCTTCTTGGCGATCGGCTACCTCGCCCTAGAGGTGCAAAGACTCAGAGCCTCCGCCAAAAGACAGGGCGAGTTACTGCAAGAGGCAAAAGCCGAAAGGGATAAGCTGGACGAGAGCCTCAAGAAGACCCGAGAGATCACGGCAGGCCTAAAGGCCTCTGTCAAGAGGGCCGGGGCTGAGCTCCACGCCACACTCGGCGAGATCATCATCAGGCTCAAGACGACAGAGACCGCCGTCGGCATTAAGGACGGCCGTGAGCGAGCTCAGAAGCGACTCACGAAGGGAAAGAAGAAAGAGACAGCAACAGATGAAGAACCAAGAGATCATTAAGGTGGCGATACCAGCGCCTCATAAATACTAACCACAGTCCGTCCCGCTCGCACTCATGCAGTGTCGCACCCCTACCCCAAGTCGGCAGGAAGTGTGTGAAAAGGCGGGGCAGCTTACTCAAAACGACAGACAAAATGAACTACAAGATTTACAATGTAGAGATGCTCACACGCCTCTCGATTGACTGCCACCAGCGGTCGGTAGCTAAAGGCTTTTGGGACAAAAGACACACCGAAGGGCATTATTTCATGCTCGCCTTTGGGGAGCTCCATGAGGCTATCGAAGCCGACCGCCTAGGGAAGTGGGCTAAGCTCACTCCCGAACAGATAGAGAGGCTTATAAGCCTCGAGGGCGAAGAGTTCGTCAAGGAGTTCGTCAGACTAGTCAAGGGCACCGTAGAGGAAGAGATTGCCGACACGGTGATCCGCCTTCTCGACATCCTGGGGTATATGATCGAATACAGAATACTTTCGGAGGAGGAAACAATCACCGATTTAGGCGTGTCTTCCTTCTATATTGAAGGGGTGACTACGCTTGCTGATACGCTTTGGCCAATCCTCCAAGAGGCGTGCTACCTGTGTACCAAGTACGCCCACCGACCCGCCATCCTCTACGCCATTAGGTCTCTGGAGCTAACCTTCCACCGAATTGGGGTTGACCTTATTGAGTATATCTGGATGAAGATACGCTACAACGAAACACGACCACGCCTGCACGGCAAGAAGTACTAAGAGCTATGACACTCGAAGACCTAAAGAAGCACGTCCGCCCGCTGGTGTGGGAGAAGGACGAACGGGACAATTCTTTGATCCCAACCAACAGCATAGACAAGCACGCCTTTGTCTCCCATGGGAGAAGCTGGACGTGGTACAGCTATGCAGACGATAAGGAGTACACCACAAAGGTGGAGGCTATGCAAGCTGTCGAAGATAAACACCTCAGAGAGCTAGCCAAGTTCTTTGAACTCGAAGGCTAAGACTAACCAGAGTGCGCCATGCTTGGGCAACCTGAACCACATTAGGAGCTCGGTGCGGGGCGCTCTCTTACAAAGCAAAGATATGAGAAGACAAAAGATAGCCAACGAGCTACTCCCTATCCAATGGGGGCAAGATGATGATGACCTCCTAATAGCGGAGGTAGGGCTAAAGTACAAGATCTTCATACGCAAGGAGGAGAAAGGTTTCGTCGTGTTCAGCTCGACAGACGACGGAATTACAGACGGGTTTAGGGAGCATTGCGACACACTCGACGATGCTAAGACTGAAGCCCGAATCTACCAAGTGGAGAGAGTGCATGATATGTTTATAGACAGAAAGGTATGACGAGAGAAGACATAGCGAAGTCGCTGAAGCCTATCAAGTGGACGTACAACAAAGAGTTTTGTATTTACATGGCTACACTTGACGTCATTGGCGTAAAGCTACGTATAGAGCGCGAAAGTGGAAATCTAAACGGGCCATACCTTATGGCGAAAACATGGAGAGATAGGATAGTGACCTTCTCAGGGCCATTCGAAACTATCGACGAGGCAATGAATGAGGCAAAATCCCTCCTTATAAAGGAGGTGTGCGACCTCTTCGAACTTGAAGAGGAATAACGCCCACAGATATGCACAAGACGAGATCCCCCACCCGCCCCCGTGTGTCGCTAGCGTAGACGCTCTGACACACGTACCATTTCACCCCACGGAGGGCGGGGAGCACCAACTATCCTACCGGCATCGGATGGTGCACTACCAAAAACGCTCCCCGCTCGCCCCGTGGATACCAACAACGACAAACGGACGGAGCAATAAACGTATCAAATACTTTGTAAGCAAATGACAAAAGAATGGATCGAGAAAAACTTGGAGTACTTGGATTGGCAACGAGGCCAATACAGATGCTTTGAAAATGTAAGTTTTCTCGCTAAAACTGGGTTTGACTTTAACTTGAGAGTAATAGAGCATATCGACGATGATGGCGCTACGTTACTCAAGGAAAACCTCAATGGGGAAGCGATCGACATTATGAAATTCTCCTGTAAGGAGGGAGCGTATAAAAAAGCAAGGGAGATGCAGATAAGAAGGCTATGTGAAATCTTGCAAATAACGGAAAAGAAGCAATGAGCACATCCAGCTCGATTTTGACTAAGTGTCCTCCCAATAGAGAGGTCTTCAAGGAGTTCACCTTTAGCGGGGTGACCTTAACCTTCAGTAAGATGCCAGATGATCCTATCTATTTTGCTCAGACACCTATTGGGTACTATGAGATAGAGTATATAGACGGAGGCTACTCACTGCTCCTCCCTTGGGATGAGTGTCCATTTGGTGTGTACAATACCCTAGATGATGCGATGCAGGAGTGTGTAAAACAGCACGCCCTAGCATTTTCCGATTAAATCTATTAAAAACGACCAGATATGAAAGAAATTTTATCGAGCGCTATTATTGGCGGGTGTGTGATATGCTCCTACTCGATAGGTGCGTTCCTATTTGCTCTAGGCGAGCTCCTCTCAATGGGGTGGGTAAGATTGGCAGGCCTAGCGCTACTGCTGCTACAAGGCGTCTTCTTAGTAGCCTTTGCGGTAGCCGTATACCTAGAGGATCGAAGGGTCAAGGATGAAAGGCTCAAGTGTGAGCGCTAGAAAACGCAGGCATTATGGGTCTCTTATTTCTCATGGTCACTCTACTCTTTGGAGTCGGCCTGCTACTCTTCTTCCTTTATCGCTTCGCTCGGCTTCCCGCTTGGTCTATGAGGCACACCTATCAAAAGCGTAGGGAGGATAAGGCGAAGCAGGCCTCTGTAGCGACTAAAGATTACGGGGTAGTATATAACCAACTAACTAATAAAGAGCGTATGAGTACAATCTACAAGCATTACGTGAGTACGTTTATGGATATGCAGAGTAAGCGCTGGGCGCTTGTTGTTGCATACCCAGACACTCCGGAAACATCAAAGTACCCCCAGGTTAAGGAGGTGCGTATCGGCGACCCAGCCGTTATCCTTTCTACGGAGAGTGATAATGCACTCTCCCCAGTGGTGAAGGGGCGTCTGTCCTTCTCTCTATTGGAGGAGTCGGCGACCCAGAGATACCGCCATCTGGTGCAGTCCCCTGAAGGGAGTGTATCGGTTATCCTTCTTGAGCTTGGGGACAAGAAGGATATCTCAGGCACTGAGCTCTTGGCGCTCCCCGAGAAGTACAATCCACTAGACAATGACGCAAACTGCTTCTGGAGGGGCGTCTTAGACCCTGAGAGCTACAAAGAGCCAGCAAATCAGAGCACTGGTTATTTAGTCAGCTTCGAGGCTGGCGACTTTGGCCGTCTATCTAGGGTTGCCCTGAAGGCTGGATCAAATCAGGTGGCAAAGATAGGTAGCCGTATGCCGTTGAGAGAGATCGTCGGCAGGTTGGTATCTCTAAGCTTCGGTGATTGGGATAGAGAGCAGAGTAAAAAGACAGCCGGGTGGAATAACTCGGCGATTTTATCTAGGGTAATCTCTTGGGCGGCGAACCACCTATCCGAAGATCCCGAGCGAGACTTCTACATCGACACGGCTCAGTTCATCGAGGATTCAGATAACCCCCTGTCTGCTATGGAGGCGCTGGAGCGTATCCTCTCCGCCTTGAGCATGCGTATAGAGCAGGTAGACGGCGTGTACGTAGTGACAGACCTACCCACGATAGCCGGCAACATAGACGCAGGCCAAGTCTCATCTAGCAACAAGGCGGGCGAGATCGATCTGTCACCTCACGCCTTGCAACCTAAGGGAGATGACGGAGAGATAAGCGCCCTCCCAGCACGTGGCAATGTGGTGCTTACCACGCACACGCACCTAGAGACTATAGCGAGGGCCTTCACTGCTGCTCCACTACTCTACGAGGCTCAGTGGGTTACCGTGCCGCGTGCCGACGTGTGGTCTACTACCATACCAGGATGGCGCTACCGGACAGACCACAGCATGTACGTTAGCGAAGTAAGGCAGCTAGAGACCGAGGAGATATCCTGTGGTGAGGATCGCCTACTTTACGCTTTGGTATACAACCCTAGGAGTATCCATGGTCGTATCGATCGATTGTTCAGCGAGTATAGCGTATTCCTAACAAATGAGACGGGCTTTGCACCTCATGGTGGTACCTGGGTGAATAGGGCTGTACGATTGGTCGACGAGCATGGCAGTATTGAGCCGATGAAGGCTGGAGCGTACGACCAAGAGTTTTCCTACGTGATCAGTAGGTCTTTTGCATTAACGGCAAGCATCCCCACAGAGGATCTTCAGGTCTACGTGAGTATGGTGAGTAGGTATCGTGATATGCTAAACTCTCCAGCGTTGAACTTCGGGGAGACCTTGAGACAGAGTAAGCCGTGGACGCTCAGCCTACCAAGGATACCAGACGGGTCTAAGTACGGTCTTCGTCTAGACCTCCCCCTTCTCCTATCGCTAGGGCAGGATATTTTCCAGCCTGCTAAGGAGAATACTATGCTCAATATCGATCTGTATGCGAACTCCCCTGAAGGCCGTATAGATGGATCGCTAGAAGAAGAGGATAAAAGACGCCGTGAGACAGCCAAGAGATGTATAGAGTTCAATAACAAGTTCACCGACACTCTGGAGGAGGTTCGTATCTACTTCGCTCTTTCTGCTCGGGGGAGTGAGGGCACGGTCTACCTCTACGACACAAGGCAGCAGCGTGAGCGTCCACTAGGTGCACGTGGTCTAGGGTGGAGTTCGGGTGTGCCAAGAGACGAGAATACCCCCTACCTGTCTTACGGTGGGTCTGGCAATAAGTTATCCTGGGGAGGATCGTGGAATCACCCCAGCCTCTCAAAGGTAGATACACTTGGCGAGGGCATGTACATACCCCTACCACCCGACGGGTACGACCAGCTTGAATTGCAGGTCTATAGTGTCCCCCATTTCTATACCCGTGAGAATGGGAAACTAGTCCTATTCGATAAGTGGAGGCTGTGGAGTGTACCCAGTGCGATACTGTGCCAAGCCCCGTCTTTGTGGCTGTCTGACCCGATTGGTCGACGCAATGATGAACTATCTCAAGATAGAAAGGAGCGGTTCACGTTTACGGATACCACAAGTGAGGGACTAGAGGAGGAAATGCACTTATCCTCAGGGGTGGGTGTTGCCTCGCTCTCCCCGTCTATTGTTCGCACAAGGGAGGGGAAAAGTCTATCGGAGTATCTGCATAAGGACGGGAAAAGCGGGTACACTCAGAGCTTGCTGTCTAACTATCGTGCCGAGTGTTTCGGCGTGATATATGGTGCTCTCCCCTCCCGAGGTTATGAGTTGACGGGTACATTCGTCTACCATAGGCCACCAAGCAAGAGGGTGTATGCTGGTATGGACTGGCTCGCCGTGTCTAGAGAGATCGATATCCAGAGGGGGACAGAGCGAGGCACATACCACCAAGTGCGCAGGCCATCAGACATAAGGCCAGAAGCGCTGAAGCCTGAACTCCTCGACGGGGATAAGGAGCGTGAAGAGAAGTATGACAGCTTCTCGCCTCGCTACAATGACTACTCCACTGGACGCCCTCCACGTCGAGGTCGGTAGGTGAATGAAGGTAAAGCCGTTCCTCCCGAAAGGGGGGTGCGGTTTTATTTTCTTGGGAATATCCCAGGATCCTAAATGAACTTTTTACGGGGGTGGGCGTGGCTCACGTACCACCCCTACGTGTATTAGGTATACTACTATGAGCAATAAGTCTACAGAGTGTATTAAAGCCGAAGGGAAACGTGTGGAGCAACGTGTGCGTACGTGGCTAAGCAAAGAAGACGCTATGGAAATCAGACGACTGAGGTTGCACTTCAAATTTCCGAGCGACCATCAGCTTTTTAAGTCTTCTATTCTTACGACGCTGAGATTACTTCAAGAGGCAGAGAGAAGGCAGAGAAACCCCAAGGACACGAGTATTCGTGACGCCTTTCGTGAGATGTCTGAGTACCAAGCTGTGGAGTTTGGGTGTAAGGATAAGCGTAGGCGTAAGGGCAAGGAGGGTAAATTGGCGCAGGCTGTTATCAGAGCCCTATTTGATGGGCAGTTTGGAGTCTTAGTGGATGATGCCCCTGACGAGGAGTGTAGGCCCACGCCTCCACCCGACGTCCCTAGGTGGTATAGCAGGTTTGTAAACGCTCACTACGACGCTCTGTACCACAAGTATGCAGAGCGAGCTGAGAAACTCACGGCTTACACTCTCGCACCACGTGACTTGCTCCATGATACGCTTCTTAGCCTGCAAGATCCTCCTCCACATATCACGAGCTACGAATCATATGAGAGGTGGGCGCTGGCCAGGTTCAATGAATCATCTCGAGCGAATCATCACGAGCCAGAGGAAGGCGATCATCACGCCGACTATTCGGACTATGGGTATGAGGCACCGGACTAAAGACTATGCCCGGATCATGAATAGCCGAGCCTGGAGACGCCTAAGGTCTTGCTACCTTGCCCTGCACCCTGTCTGTGAGGATTGCGAGGCCTCGGGTCGCACTACGGTAGCCACAGAGGTGCACCACGTGATACCGATAGAGAGCGCCGCCGGGAGGCCAGCCGATATGCGAGCGCTCGCACTAGATGCAAGCAACCTCCGTGCGCTATGCCATGCATGCCACGTCGAGGCGCACCGTGTACTAAGGTCTAGCGATGTACAGACTGTCAAGGATCGCTGCGCCTCTGAGGTCGAGGCTTTCGCTGACGCCTATCTATCCATAGGTAGGCGTCCGTAAGGCTCTAGATGAGCTGTTTCTGAGCCTCCCACGTGGGAGGATGTGGCCTATATTGTGCCGAGGTGTCTATATAGTGATACGCCGTGGCAATGCAGGTGCGCAGGCTGTGTATGCACCGGCTATAGTCTCCAGTGCTGTCGGCGTGTATATGCAATACACGCCTAACCCTATGCACGTACGGACGTACAGGGCGAGAGCCTTACTTGGCACCGGCTGTCGATTGCTATACAGTAGTTAGCCCCGCCGTCTCTTTATAGGCGGCGGGGCTAACTGAATTGTCTTGATGTTATGCCACGTAGTTGTATAGATCGCCGACCTCGTCCTCAGTAAGAGCCCGATAGCAGTCCATATCGTCGTAGGCGGTCTGGTAGAGCTCATTGAGCCTATAGGCATCGTTGACTATTACCTCGCCGTCGTCGTCGTAGTCCTCGTCTAGTGTGTGCTTATTGACAGTCACCGACACATGCCCGCCGCCGCAGATAGTCATCTGGTACGGGTACTCGTATTGGGCGTCTACAGTAATCCACCCGCCCTCGTTGATGTCTACGCTTACGCTTGCTGTCGTATAGATAAGCTCTCCTCTACTAGATTGATCCTTGACTTGCTCAATTAGCATGTCTATTGCGATGCGTGTTAGGTCACGCGTCACCTCTTGGGTATTGTCGTAGTTGATGATATCTGACAGGCTTGCACAGATTGATACCTCTTTGTCGGAGGACTTTGTCGCAGAAAACTCTCTGCCTGCTATTTCCAATTTTTTATCCATCGTATTTATCTGCTTTGGGTAAGCGCCCAAGGATAAGCATCCTTGGGCGGTTGAATTGTCTGGCCACGGGCCTCTAGAGGTAGCTTTTGTCGTCTTCGCACCCCTTGACCTCGTCGTCAAACTTTTCGTCGATTACGCACCACACGCTCTCTTTTAGGCTGTGGGTATCTTCTTGGCAATCTTCAGCGCCTTCGGTCAGTGCGCTGATTGTCCAGTCGTGGAGCGATGAGTCCTTAGCGTTGCCGTATAGCTCTCTCAGCTTGCTTACCGCCCCGTCTGTATAGGTGATGGTAACGCCGTGGGTCTTGTCGCCACTCTCTACCTCTACGCCCTGCATGAGCTCTTCGCCGAGCGCCTCGGTAAGTAGGTCTGTGACACGGCTAACCTTGTAGGCTGGGTAGACCTTGCTCAGCGCAGTCTCGATATAGCCTAGACCAGCGTGTCTAACTGCGTGGGTGCTTACGCCTGCAAACTCTGCATGATCGTCTATTAGGTCTTCGGCGACTCTGTCTACTGATGAGAGGATATGTGTGTCGTCAAGGCTAACCTCACTATATGCTTGATACTCGGGGCGCCAATAGGCGATAATAGCGAGGTCTAGTGTCTGGGTGTTGTTGTTTGTTGCCATGATTGTCTTTTTCTTTTAGCTGTTACGTTTTCTGTTCAGTGAGTTAGGCGTCACCCTAACTCACTATAAAGGTAGTTCTTTTCGTCGAGATAACCAAATGTAAATCAAGATTTTACACAGATTTACACGTGCATGCTATAGGGTCACTTGCCTGGTTACTTCGTCTACGAGTTGTTGGGTGATATCTTCTTCGATTTGTCTCCCAGACTCCCCGGAGATCCAGAGTTTGGCCGAGTTAATTTCCGTGGTGCTTTCTGCCCTCATTGGGCGCTGCCACTCTACGTATATTTCTCCGCCTTCGTCGCTACCCCTCCTTATGGTTATCTTGCCAAACCAAACCGATGACGGCAAGTTCATTAAGATTTTAGGGATATCCGTGTATATTAGCCCTCTCACTGCACTATTGCTTGCGATTGGTTCGCCCGTGTATTCGGCGAAAAAACAATCATGGAGGATCTCCGCCGTGTAGTGTGGCTGTATGGTGACTCTCATATCGTTTGTATTTTTGCTCTAGTTGATCTTAATAGTCCCTAGTGGCGCTTGGGCTTCTTGTATGTCGGTTTTCGCCTCTACGCTACACCAACTTGCACCACAGTGGTCTACTAGCAACACCCACAGACCTAGGACTTCGCTGTAGGCAAACATGAGGCCAAAGTGCTTGTTTAGATACTCGGCTTCATCCTCTCCCCAGCTGGTTAGGTAGTATTGGTGGATTTCTTGGGAATCCGCTGTCTCTTCGGCATCCTCTAGCCCGATCGTATTGCCGTATAGTAGTTCTTTGTCTACCTGATCGATGTTATTGCAGAGTATGAGACTGCCGCCTCTGTAGCTGGTGGCTACGGCGTACGTGGTGGAGTAGTCTCTTTGGATGGCGTTGTTAGTTTCCATACCTTTGTATTGTTAATTTTTCTGCCCCTGTTGTTCGTTGGGAAACGAGTGCAGGGGCTTTTTTGTACTCGTTCCTTACAAAAGTCTGGGAGTTATTCCCTTCCCTTTTGTACTACAAAGATACGAAAAATATACCGATCCACCAAATGTAACGCATTATTTTTCAGCAACTTAATTATACGACAGCGCCAGTGGGGGGGGTGTTTTTTAAGGGAAAGGGAGCCCCCTGCATACCACACCCTGCTCCCTTCTTCACACGCATGGTTTGAAAGTTGCGTGGGGGTATAGTCGCTGCTGCGCATGGTTTTTGGGGGTTGAATTGGGGTCAAAAATATCCGATATACCACTTTTATGTAGGTATCCCCCGAAATGAAAAAGCTCGAAACGGAATTATTCTTGCGAGAGGGCCTAAAAGCGATCGGTTCTTATTCGCCTGCATTTGAGCCTCTTATAGAGAATACTGCTCAAATGTCGAATATCCGTGACCTGGCGTTTGAAGGGCTAGAAAAGGATGGAATAGTCCTAGATGAGTTTAGCCGTGAGGGTGATTCTAGGAAAAGACCACATCCAGCATGGCCCATATTCCTAGAATCGTCTAAGGAGATTAGAGCGAATCTTGACGCCCTACAGATGACGGTTAAGACTGCCAAATTCACGAGCGGGGATAACGTCGACAAGCTAAACTATATACTCCAGCAGGTATATGACCAAACTACTAAGCCAAAACGAAGTGAAGGCCCTAAAAGAGGGCGTGGTAAGTCGTCTTCGAGAGGCAAAGATCCCGTATAGGAGGTTTACGAAGCTAGACGCTAGGCTATCGGAGTATATACGTGAGTGCATCAAGCATCCGCACCTGCATAATCTGTATGAGCTCCTGGCAATAGAGGTCTTCCTGAAGAAGGTGAGTAGGTATGTGCTGCGTGATGAGAAGGTGCTACACTTCATCCTCTTCTACGAGAACATAAAGCTTCCTTCCTCTGAGGGTATGGTTTCCTTCAGCCTTACCCCAGTGCAGGTATTCCAATTCACAAACATATTCTGGTTTTACCATGATGATGGCGAGCGCAGAGTAGTTCGTGACGTGTTGCTTTTCGTCCCCCGAAAGTTCAGTAAGACGACCTCAATTGCCACGATGGCCGTTTATGATCTCATGTATGGCGACGTCAACGCCGAGAGCTACGTGGCCAGTAACAGCTACCAGCAGTCGCAGGTGTGCTTCAGGGTTATATCTAAAATCCTCAGGTGGCTAGATCCATCCTTCAAGAGATTCAAGGTTAACCGTGAGGAAGTGTCAAATAAGACTCAAGGGAGGATGTCTATATCTAGGTGTCTGTCTTCTGCTGCTGATAGACTTGACGGGCTAAATGCCTCCCTAGTTATCGTTGATGAGTATGCGCAGGCGGACAGCGACGCTCTGAAGAGCGTGCTTACTTCGTCTATGGGCGCTCGAAAAAACCCACTGACCCTAGTTATTACCACGGCTAGTGATAAGCTAGATACCCCATTCACAGAAATGCTAGATGCCTACAAGTCTATACTTCGGGGCGAAGTGGAGAATGACAGCGTGTTCGCCCATGTGTTCGAGCCCGATATAGATGATGAGGAGAGTGACCCAGCCACGTGGAGGAAGGTGCAACCGCACCTGGGGGTTACGGTGTATCCCGAGTTCTATGAGTCTGAATATCGAAAGGCTCAGCTAACCTCTGGGGATATGAAGGCTTTCAGGAACAAGCTGCTCAACATATTCGCGCGAGATGATCGAGAAGTGTGGATCCCTCGGGAAATGGTGGAGAAGGCATTTGTCCACTTGCCCATGGAAAGCATTCGTGGATATCGAGCAATGTGTGCTGTCGACCTGTCTGTTCGTGATGACTTCAGCGCCGTCACCTTCTTGGTGTATACGCCTAGCCGTGTCCCAGATGGAAGAACAAGGGTGTGCCCATTCCATTCTATCACACACTACTTCATTCCTGAGAAAACCTTAGACACACACGTGAATAGAGAGCTATATAGGAGGTGGGCGAATGACGGGTATCTTACCCTGTGTGATGGGTCAAGTATAGACTACCCACTTATCGTAGATACAATACTAAGACAGCCTCTGTCGATACTGAAAATCGGTTACGACCCCTATAAGGCGCTTGAGTTCACCAATCTTCTCTTGAATACACCAGGTGTAGGTAAGGAGAATCTAGAGGCGATACCTCAGACAAACGGATCGTTCAACACGTCCGTGATGTCCTTCGAGCTTGCCCTATCTCAGGATAGCATAACATTCGAGCCCAACCCAATTACCGCCTATTGCTTCGGCAATGCAGTAATAGATGAGGATAGGCTGGAAAATAGGAAGCCCGTGAAGGCTACTGCATCTGAGAAGATTGACGGGGCCATCACGAATCTTATGGGCTTCTGGCTGTACAACCACTTTAAGAAAATCGTGTAACTATGGAATTATTATCCTTCTTTACTCGGTGGTTCAAAAGATCATATCAAGATAGCAGCTGCGTCAATCATGATCCGATACAGAGAACCATAGACGCATTTAGAAATGAGGTATCTACCCCAGATAGCGCAATGGCTATTGCTAGCGTGTACAGGTGCGTGGATATATTGTCGGGCACAATTGCGTCGTTAGACCTCCACCATGAACGCTGGTCGGGTAAGGTGTTTGGCTACGTGGCTAATAGTAGGCTTAACTCTCTCTTTTCTGGAGAGGCGAATAGGCGACAGAACTTCTTCACGTTCCTGCAAAACGCAATTATCCAGGTATTGATGTCTGGGAACGCCTATATCTACCCAAAACTATCAGATAGTGGGGATCTTTCTGAGCTTATACTGCTGAGCTCGGGCTCTGTATCATACGACCAAAATAGTAACCTGTACCACGTATCAGACTATGTGTGGGGCGTAAATGGTGTATTCTCCTCTGATGAAATCATCCACCTGAAGAACAAGAGTTTGGACGGCGGGTATACTGGGGTGTCTACAATCAGATATGCCTCTCAGTGTATTACTCTGAGTGCCAACGCAGATAAGCAGACCAATGACGGACTCCAGTCTGGAAACCAAAAGAGCGGATTCCTAGTCGGTGGGAATGAACTTCAGGGCGTTGGGGCTCTTAGTGAGGACGTTGCTGATAGGGTAGCCGATCGTGTAAACAATGATATCGCTCGAGGGCGTAAGATCATCCGCCTGCCTGGCGCAGTTCAGTTCATCGAATCGTCGATGAGCAACTCTGACGCTGAGCTGCTCGAGGTTAGAAAATACTCCGTGCTAGATGTGTGCCGATTCTTTGGCGTTCACCCCTACATGGTGTTTGCCGACCAGAGCACCAACTATAAGGAGGCAGAAAATGCTCAGATCAACTTCCTTAATCAGACGCTTCGCCCCTACCTGAAGCAGATCGAGCAAGAATTTTCGATAAAGCTCCTTCCAAGGTCAAAACGATCTTCCGATCGCATCCGATTTGACCTATCAGGCCTCTACTCCACCGACCTCAAGACACGTGCTGCGTACATTAAGAGCAGCGTTGAGGCTGGTGTTATGACGCCAAATGAAGGGAGAATATCTGAGAATAGAGAGCCCCTTGAAGGTGGTGACCAGCTATTTATATCGTGCAATGTGGCTAAGGTCTCCTCTAGACCAAGTATTGACGATGTAAATCCCGATACTCCGCAAGAATAGTTCATTTTGGGGTCAAAAAGTGGGCTTTACTTACTCTAAGTAAAAGCCTAGCATATGGAGAAGAACAATATCCGTGAACGTAGAAGTAGTTCAAGCCCGCTTTCAGTTCCATCGTTGGTTGATGGAGAGAGCCGAACAGTACAAGGGCTTGCTATTGTGTACGAGCAAGAGAGCGAAGTGCTATACGACTGGTGGGAAGGTCGGTCTTTCCGTGAGATTATCCATGAAGGAGCGGTAACAGAGGAGCTCCTCAAAAGGTCAGATGTGCTTGCTCTCTATGAGCATGATAGATCTAAACTACTCGCTAGGAGTACAAACGGGGAAGGAAGTCTCACGCTCACCATAACACCTCAGGGTCTCCAGTATAGATTTGATGCGCCAAACACCCAGCTAGGGAATGACCTACTTGAGCTCCTAAGACGTGGAGATCTTCGATCATCATCTTTCTTGTTTGGCACAGATAAGGGAGACACACGCTGGGAGGAACTCAGAGATGGCATATGGCTAAGACACATTTACCGATTCTCTTATATCGGTGACGTGTCTGTGGTGAGTCTTCCAGCTTACCCTTCAACCACAGCCTCTGCCGAGCGATCAAAGCGGGCTTTTGCTGAAGAGATGGGGGTGATGGATAACACTCCCGAGCCCGAGCCCGACAATTCCCCAGAACCAATGCCCGAGCCTCGCAAGCTTTCTCCCTTAGAGGAGAGCGCTCTCCGTTGGGCCGACGCAAGAATAACCAACCATTAACCAACTTAACTACTTAGATTATGACGGAGGAACAAGAAAAGCTTCTAGCGATGCACGAGCGCTTCAAGGAGCTTCACGAGAAGCGACACGCAGGTAGCATTACCGAGCAGGAGGAACGTGAGCTTATACAGATCTCGGCCGACATTCAAGAGCGCAGCATAAACGAGCTGGTATCCAAGGCAACAGAGGTGATTGCCAAGGATAACCAGAGCGAACTAGCTAAGCGCTTCATCGAAGACGCTTCACGAGCGGTATCTACAAGGCGGGAAGTTCCAATCGAGGAGCGTAGCACCACGATGACGGCGAATGTTCAGGCTGCTCAGCCTACGGTAATCCAGGATGTAATCCAGCCTCTTGAGGCAGAGCTCGTTCACACCAAGGTTGGTCTGAAGATGCAATCTGGGGTGGTTGGCCAGCCTGTGTGGCCTGTTCTAGCTGGCGTAACTGCTACGATTGCAGGTGAGGATGTCGCTCTCTCAGATCAGAACATCGACCTTAGTAAGATCTCTGCTAAGTCCGAGCGTGTTGGCGTCTATGTGCCAGTGACATCGCAGTCCATTAGTAGCACCAATCTGAACCTGCGTAATATCGTTCTTTCACGACTTGGTAAGGCCGTAGGTAAGGCCCTCAATTTCGCCCTATTTGCGAAGACCGCTCCCGCAGCACCGAACAATGGTATTGGGTCTATCCTTGCTGCTCCATACGCTGCTCCAATTGCAGGTTCATGGAGCAACACAGTGAAACCCTCATTTACCGAGATCGTAGAACTAGAAACCGAGGTGTTGGGTAAGGACGTAGAGGCAGACGAAAGTGCCGCCTACTTCGTGCATCCAAAGACCTATGGCTTGCTCAAGAGTACGCCTGTCGAAAAGGGCAACCCGGAGATGATCCTCAAGGACGGGCACATGAATGGGTATCGAGTAGTGTCTACTACGTTTATGCCACATGACGCTATTCTCTTTGGTGTGCTATCCTATGCGGTACTTGCACATCATGGGGAGGGTGATCGTATGGCTGCACAATACGACGGCAAGAGAGACCGAGTGGACTTCACCCTCAACGGGGACTACTCGCTTACTGTGCTACGAGCTGAAGCATTCGCTTGCCTCAAGAGAAAGTAAGCTATGCCAACCTATATCTCTCTCGATGACGCAAAGAAGCACCTCAACGTGGAGCACAATGAGGATGACAATTTTATCTCAGAGCTGATTGATGTGGCTGAAGATCATCTGTCAGGGCTCCTCCACCGCCAACTAGTGAGCGTGGAGGAATCCTCCGGTGAATTACCCGCTGCGCTCCGTCACGCTCTTAGGATAATCGTTGCTCGCTTCTACGCAGACCGAGAGGGGTATAGGTCTGGCAGGGTGACCGAGATGGCATTTTCCCTAGGATCCCTTATTGGAAGATACCAAATAGTGAGATGAACGCCGGAGCATTTACTCATCGTCTGGTATTCCTTCGTCCCAGTATGGAGCGCACGGAGTCTGGGGCTGTCAGAGAGGAGCTGGTAGAGTTCTTCACCTGCAGAGCTTTCTTACGTACGATGAGACCTACCTACGACAAGGATGGTCTTCAAGCCCGTGAGATAGTTGATCCCTCGGCCGTGGTTTTTGTCGTTCGGTCAGACAGCCGATTGTCTCGGTCTCTTTTGATCCGATACAACGGAGATCTTTATCGGATCGTGCTAATTCAGCCTCTACCTGATAGGACGGTTCAGATAACAGCCAGATCCGTGGACGAGTAGACCATGCCAGAAGTAGTATCTCTTAATGGGCTCCCAGAGGTCGAGGCCTTTATCGGAAAGCTCAAGGAAGCACCCAGCCCAGAGAGGTTGAGAGAGCCGTTCTTCAGAGCAGCCGAAGTATACCAGCGAGATGTGCGTGCCACACTACCGCCTCTATACAAACAGCCTAATAGGAACGGGCATATCCCCCGTGGCAACCTTATAAGGGGTCTACGTAGGCGTATGCCTCGAAGGAGTAGGGGTGGACGTGTATCGGTGTCTGTCGGGTTCTTTTACCTCAATGGTGGTGCTCCTCAGGGGGCGGTATCAGATGCTGCTAATCACGCCCACCTGATAGACAAGGGGACGAAAGACAGATATACACGAAGCGGTAAGTTCAGAGGTCGTGTACAGCCTACGCTCTTCTGGACTCACGCCAAGCAAAGAAGCCATCCCAAGGCGCAGCGAATACTTCTAGACGGGGTAACGAAAATACTATCAAGCCTATGAGCATTCATATCGACAGCAACAGAAAGTGGAATACAGCCCAGTGGGTTAGAAGCACCCTTCTTGGGTGCGAGGAGCTACAGAATCTTGTTAAGGATAAGATCTTCCCAGTAGTAGCACCTAAGAATACAGCTGGAGACTATATCATCGTCTATCGTAGCTCCTACGGCCGTGAGCGAGATAAGCACGGAGATACACACAGCAGAGCCTATGTGACTGTGCTGTGCTTCTCCGATGATTATGACTCATCCCTCGAGCTAGTGAAGGTCGTTGATGCAGTACTTGACGGCGGGCGCAACGACGAGGTTGGGAAGACCCTTGGTTGGGGCGCAACGCAGGCCACTCTAGACGAGTCAGATGAGGGATACTCCGATGGGAAGTTCTATCAGTCAGTCACGTTCGAAATATCATAACCATAACCAATAAACAACAGCAATTATTATGGGAAGCCAAACACCCCCAAACCCTAAATACGACAAGAACAAGGATCTGGTCAGAGGAGAATTGAGTGGCGTATTTATCGCAGGGCTATTCATACCCTACGTAAAAAAAGACGACTTCAAGTTCACTCCACAGACCATCGAGATCGCCAGCAAGATGTCTGGTAAAAGTCCAGATAAGCTGGGCGGTCGTAACGACTGGTCTGCGTCTATTGAAGCGTACGTTTCAAACTCTGCAGGCCATCTTTCTTACAGCGCTCTCGAGAATATCGCTGCCTCTGGGAAGGCTGTGACGTTCGAGATCTGCAAAGTCACGATTGCCGAAGCAGCAGACGGTACTCGCACAGTCACCAAGGGCGATGTGATCCGAAAGGGGATGGTCACTATTTCGGATCTCAGCAAGAATAGCACGGGCGGGGAGTACGAAACCTTTACCTGCACCCTGAACGGGTCGGGCCCTCTCCAGGATAGTACCGGAAAGGAGATCGGTAGCACGGAGGCTCTTTCCGCCGTAGGCATTACTATCTAGCAATGGGTATCAATCCATTTCCTTTGACGCTCCGTGCGGTACTGCTCTTCGAGAAGCTCACCGCACGGAGCTTCGCTTCTTTTGATATCAAAGATGGAGAGTTTATACCCGAGCTAATCTACTGCTTGCAGAGGTGCGAGAGAGGGGGTAGCAGCATGCCCTTTGAGGCATGGAGCTCCGTACTGGATAGCGAAGAGGTTGCCCTCAATCTACTGTCAAGGCTGGAGGCCACCCTGGAGCATCTCGCACCATTCACCCCCTCAGTAAACGTAGAGGGACAGGATAGCGACGGAGAGGAGCTTGACTTTACTGCTGTCGCTGGCATGATAATCGTGGAAGGAGGAGTGGATGCTGGCTACGTTATGGACAGGATGGAGCTTTGGGAAATCCCAGCTATCCTTAACGCCATTCATAATCGAAAGAAAGAGACACTCGAATATAAAAGGCTATTCTCCTGGATGGTAATGCTGCCCCACATATCGAAGGAGTCCGCCTGCTCTCCAGAGAAGCTCTTGCCTTTCCCATGGGAGGTCGAAAGCAAAGACTCTGGTCAAGAAATCTTTGAACTGCTCAAGGATGCGAAGATTGTAGTCGCAGATAAGCCGTAACCCACATATCCACCCAGCCACATGGCAAACAACCTTTCATTTTCCGTACGACTAGAGCTCCTTGCTGAGAAGTTCAAGCAGCAGGCCGAAGGAGCAAAGAGCGCACTAAGGGGAATCCAATTCCAGGCCTTGGCTATGGCTGGTGCCCTTGGGACTGGTATAACATCGCTAAGAGGTCTGGTATCCGCCCTGGTAGATACGGCGAGAGAAGCTGGGCGTGCACGTATCATACTCCGCAACGTCAGTGCTGACGCCCGAGAGTACGGAAATAGTATCAAGTATATAACGGAGCTTACCGAGAAGTACGGTACAGACCTGATAGGTACTACCACAGCCTTTGCCAAGTTTAAGGCTGCTGCAACTCCAGCCGGTATAGCCGTCGCTGAGCAAGAGAAGATCTTTGCCAATGTAAGTAAGGCGATGGCCTCATTTGGCATCTCTGGCGGTGAGGCTGCTCTGACTATGATGGCCATTACCCAGATGATGAGTAAGGGCAAGATATCGAGTGAAGAGCTTCGTAGACAGCTCGGTGAGCGTATGCCCGTTGCTATGCAGGCTATGGCCAACGCTGCTGGCGTATCACTCTCCCAGCTGGATAAGCTGCTAAAGGACGGCAAGCTCAGAAGTGCCGAGGTGATGGGAAAATTCTCTGATGAGCTTGCTAAGCTATCGGGGGATACCAGCACCGATAACCTCGAGGCCTCTATCGGGCGTCTCAAGAATGCTTTCGTCTCATTGGCAGACTCCCTAAATATCTATGGCAACTTCAAGGCCCTCGTAGATAGGGTGAAGGATCTCATAGACTACCTGAAGACTCATCTATCGAACTTCTACATATGGGCTGGAGGTCTTCTCGCTGTCCGCTTATGGGGGAAGTTTTCCAGCATGTGGTCTCAGGCCGATGCAATGATTAGGTCTTCTCAGGCTCAGGAAATAGCCGACAGCGCCGCTGCGAAGGCAACGGCCGAGAAGACCAAGAAGCAGGCCGAGAAAGCGCTGCATGACGCCCAAGAGAAATTGTCTCGAGCAGAGGCAGCAGTAGAAAAGGGGCGAGTTGCAAGCTCTTCAGAGGAGGGGCGACTCCTTCGTGCGGGATCACGTGGTGATGCTCGCTTTGTGTCGGCTGTGTCCAACCTAGACAAAGCTCAGGCCGAGTACAGGAAGCTCGCCCAACTTCACACGGTGTATCTACGTGGATTGGAGGCCCAAGAGATGGAGGTTGCCAATCGTGTTGCCTCTGCAAAGCAAGCTCTAGATTCGGCGATGTCGGCCGAAAACTCTAGGGCAATTGCCGAAGCCGGGAAGGCTTACGATCGTGTCTTGGCGGAGGAGTCTAGGTTAAAGGTAAAGAATGATACTCTTCGTGAGCAGGCCGAGATCAGATACTCCGCCAAGGCTTTAGAGCTACAGAAGAGGGTAGATGCTGCTGGGCGTGCGCTCAATAAGGCGCAGCATGACAGGAAGGAGTTCCTTGCTGAGGCTAGAGCCAAGAACGAAGAGGCAAGGATACGTAGATTGTCGGCACTTCAAGCTTCGGCAGATAAGGCTAGGATGGATCTTGCCAGCCGTGTGACGAATCTTCCAGACTCATCAGCCTCTCTCAGGGGGATTCTTAATACTCAAAGGGCTGTAGCTAACTCTGGTAGGCTTTCATTCGGCAACCTAGTAAGTTCATCAGCGGACGCCGAGTCTACGATCTCTATGTGGTCACGTGTCACGACCACATTCAAGACGATGTGGGTGTCTGCTATCGCCACCGTCAGGGGGTTAATGTCTTCTCTGTTCCCCGTGGCCATCATAGGGACTATCACGGCTATCGTGACCGCCCTCTCAGACTGGTGGAAGAAGCAGAAGGAGATCAACAGCCTGCATGATGACTACATATCCAAGCAAAAGGAGATACGTACTACGAAGGGCGATGAGGAGGCCCAGATATCTAGACTGTTCAGACTCTACACGAGCCTCGACGGAAAGCTGGAAGAGCAGAAGACCATCCAGCATCAGCTGGAGAAGAGTCTTGGCTTGCAAGAGGGGTCTCTCGATAGAATCGCTGGGAAGTATGATCAGATAAAGGGGATTGTCGACAAGATCATCAAGCTAAAGCAGATTGATCGGGAAATTGATTTCTACAGCGAATCATCTAAGGAGTCTCGAAAGCCCATACAGGAACTATACGCCAAGTACCTCAAGGATGGTGGGCGATCTCTATCTGCTGACCAGCTAGACAAGGCGACTAAAGCACTCGCAAAGCTTGGGGAGATTGGACATGATGGTGGGTCTATTTTTGCAACAGTTCACCTCGCAAGAGCCTATAAGGACATAGCTGGGACAGCCGCACCTAGCAATGTGGTAGGCTTCTTCGAGAGTATAAGAAAGTCTGGGTTTACGTATAGTGATCTAGACAATGCTGAGCAGAATGCTCGAGTGCATATTGACTCTGATAAGAAGATCGAAGAGCTATATGTCAAGCGACTCAAGGTAGACGAAGAGGCAAATGCGTCTGTCAGAAGTGTCGGGGGTAGCTTTATTGGTAGGTCTTCTCAGGGTGCTGGATCTGGGGACTCTGATAAAAGCGGGAAGAAGTCCGAGCTTCAGCGTGTTAGAGAGTCGCTGGAAAAGGAGCTGAAGGAGCTGGGAAATCAGAGGTCTGCACGGGTTATCTCTGAGGAGGAGTATTCTATCGCCCTCGACAAGGTTGCTAATCAGTACAAGGAGAAGCTAGCATCTCTCTTGGGAGAGAAGGTGGCGTATGATAGGCAGTACCAGAGCCTACAGAATCTCATACTTGCAGACAAAGAGCTGATCGAAGAAAAGTCAAAGAGCGCCTCTGAGCTGAAGTTGGTATCTGCTCAGGTGCGCTATGGTCTAGCCTCCGAGGATGATCTTCGCAGGGCGAAGGCGGAAAGGGCGAAGGCAGAGCTGAATGCAGTGATCAAGATGCGTGGAGAGCTCGACCAAGAAGACGAATACATAAAGGCAAAGCTTGGTGAGATCGATGATGTGTCCGAGATAGCAGAGATTCAACGTAGGTATATCGCCGAATCAGACAAACTGCGTAAGGCTCGAGAAGCAGGCCGTATCACCGAGGAGGAGTACACGCAGTCTCTCACGAGGCTCATATCTTCAACTCGAGAGAGGGCTAGTGAATCAGCTTCGCTTTCCCCCGGGCAAGACCTGCTGAAGGGCTCCCTCATCAAGCGTCTAGATTCAGATTCATCGTCGATCATCCCATCACGGCAATATAGAGACACTACATTCGACTACAAGCATGATGATGCCCACAGGATGTCAGAGGAGAAGAAGGCCCTTGACGCCTATGTCGTATCGCTTCGTGAGGCGGAAAAGGCCGGTGCAGATGTATCTGAAGTGCTCAAGAAGATGCAACGGGAAGCAGTAGACCTAGACCAGGCTATCAAAATAGCCTCTATACAGGCCGACTTGAAGAAGTATCAGGAGGCCGTAAAGGACAAGACCTACTCTGGAATCAAGTCTGTGGCACAGAGCGCCCGCCACCTAAAGAGCGCTTTTAAGTCTCTTGAAGAGGTCTTTGACCCAGATAGCCAAGCCTCCGCCTGGGAGAGATTCTTTGCGGTATTCAATTCGGCCACTCAGGGTCTCGACGCTATACTCTCGCTGATAAAGATGATCGAGGGGCTTACCCAGGCGAGGCAGGTAGCCGCCGCTGCTGAACAGGCGCTTATGATTCAGCAGGCCACAGGTCGCACTATGGTTACAGCTACCGAGGCTACTGCTACTGCTACAGAGATCGGTCTTACGTCAGCACGTATTGCTGCAACGCAGGCTGAGACAAGCGCTGACACCATAGGGGCAGCAGCAAAGGCAGCAAAGGCTCACGCTGGCTTCCCTATCGTAGGTGTTGCTTTGGCTACAGCAGCAGTCGGCGGTCTTATAGCGCTGATCTCTTCCTCGGCTGGTAAGATTCCCAAATTTGCCAACGGGGGTATTGTCCCTGGAGGTGATGGGTCTGGCGACAGGGTTATGGCGAGAGTTAACCCTGGTGAGCTTATCCTGAACAAGGCTCAGCAGGGAAGGCTTGCAAACCACCTCACCTCGGCAGGGTCTCTGAAGGTGGAAGTCGAAGGGCGTATCAAGGCAAGAGATATACTACAGCTGAATACGGTGGCCACTAGGCACAAGTCAAGATAAGATCAACCATATATTAACCAACCTTTTAACTAACTTTTTATGATGCAACTAAACGCTCAGTGGGTCTACAAGGCTCTATTCAGTTTTGCGGGGGGCTTAGTCGGCTGGATCGTGGCGGAGTTTCGCCCAACCTTCCCTATGCTTGCCGTGATGGTAGTATTCGTAATCTATGACTCTGTGACGGCGTACCTCCTCGGGCGGAGAGCGTACAAGAAGTACCCCAAGGCGTTCGAGCAAAAGCCAAAATTCAAGAGCTCGAAGTTCAGCGATGTCGTTACGAAGACGATCCCGACGAGGTCGGTGTTCATCCTTCTAGGCTACCTCCTTGAGCACTGGGTTCTAAATCACTCCGTGCCTCTAACTATGATGTTCACGACGGCCGTGTGTGGCGAGCAGCTACTGTCTATCCTTGAAAACCTAGGGTCTTGCCGAGACGACCGAGAGAGCAAGCTATGGCACACGATCCGACGTCTCGTTATCGAGAAGACGGAGCGCCACGTGGACGTTAGTCTCGATGAGTTCAAGAAGATCAAGGCCGAAGCTGAGTCAAAGGAAGGAGGTGAAGATCATGAGTAAGTACTTTACAATGGAGGAGATGACGCACAGCGATACGGCTGTGCGTCTGGGGAAACCTAACAAGCCAAACAAGACCGAGCAGGAGGATCTAGAGCGCCTCATGGAGTATCTTGACGAGGTGCGTGAGAAGTTCGGAAAGCCTATCATAGTGACCTCTGGATACCGATCTGGAGGGAAAGGAGGGGTCAACGAAGCTGTGGGTGGTAGGCCAGATAGCCAGCACACCAAGGGGCAGGCCGCCGACCTAGTAGCAGAGAATACGATAGAGTTAAAGAGGCTATTCGGCATCATCCGCCAGCACGGCGGATTTGATCAGCTAATCTTGGAGTGCCCTCCTGGTCGGCGCTGGTGGATACACGTCTCTATCAACCCGAGGGAGCGTAAGCCAAGAGGCCAAGTGCTCGAATACAACGGGCACGGATACCGAAAGATGAACTAGAAAAATCTGGATTTTCGATTTTTCTCCGAACAAAGACAGATGACAACGAGCGAAAAGAACAAGCGAGCTCTCAGGAGAATGGCAAGGGGTGCAGATAACCTCTTGCCAATCGTGGTCTACCGAAAGGGGGAGGTGGAGAGCCTAGACGCTCCAGAGCCAGCCGACGTGCCGGTGCGCCCCGAGGGGATGAAGAACCTAGAGATCACGCTCACCAACACCGAGTGCGGGTGTTCGTCTAAGCCGGCCTTCCACTTCGACGGCGGGCAGATCATCGTGGAGCTGTCGGCCGAGCTCACAAATAAGCTAGGCAAGGGCGTCTACCGCCTAGACCTCACGTACGACGAGCCTAACAGACACTACGCCGACGGCATGCGACACATAGCCCTCTCCAAGGAGTGCTGCAACGTGGTAGACCCCAAGGACGCTACCGAGCCTATGGCCGCCGAGATACGCCTAGAGGTGCAGGATATGCTCAAGGGTGATAAGGGTGATACTGGGCTGAGCGCCTACGAGTGGGCTGTAGAGCAGGGGCTTTGCTCCACGCCTGAGCAGTTCGTCGAGGTATTCCGTGGGGCGACAGGCCTGAGCGCCTACGAGCTCTACCTAGCCACTACGACCGACAGCCCGAAGATGAGCCTCACTGAGTGGCTTGCAAGCAACAAGGGGGAGAAGGGCGATAGCGCCTACCAGAGCTATCTCAAGACGACCAACGACACAACCAAGCTCACCGAGAAGCAGTGGGCGAACGCTAACGACTTCTTCTATCAATTCCTCTTCCGCCTCATAAAGGGCGCAGGGGTAAAGCCAACAGAGACAGATATGACGGTAGACCAAGTGTATGAGCTCGACAGACTTCGCAGGGAGATCATCAGCGAACTGAAACAGAAGGATGTGGAGGTAAACGAAACAGACGGTATAGACGTAGTGCCACAGGCCATAAGAGGTATCACGACCCCTAGAATCGAAATCTGCAAGGTATGGCAGTTCTACGAGTGGAAAAACGCTATACTACCACCGATGAGGCTGAGCGAGAGTTACGCCAGTGCCGACTTAACGAGTCTGTTTGCAAATTCTCACCTAGAGAAAATCCCCGACATAGAAGGTATCGGCATGGCTAAGTCTATTGGACGTATGTGTAATGGATGTAGATCACTCACAAGCGCTACTCTCCCAGATATGGGAGAGCTTGTAGACATGGGTGAAACTTTTGGAGACTGTAACTCGATCTTGTCAATTACGGTAGGAGCATTGCCAAAAGTAACAACCTTCCTTGCTCTTGCCTATAATTGCCGGGCTCTTAAGTCAATCAAGATGGGAGCTATAGCAAATGTGGTTGCCATAAAGCAGATGGCGTATGGTTGTTCTTCACTCATCGATGTCACCTTCGGATCAGATGAAATAGTTGTATCCGATACCATCGCCGCTTTTGAGGGGTGCGTCAATCTGCGTCAGGTTAATGGAGTTCTAAATTATACCGATATAGGATTCGAAGGTGGATCTTTTGGTGGTTGCTCCTCACTTGAGGAAGTGCGAGTTAAGGGACTCAAATGCGACATTTGGCTAGCAGCATGCAAGTCGCTTTCGCTCGAAAGCCTCCGCTACCTAGTGGATAATGCCCAAAATGTCACGGGCAAGGTCATCACACTGAGCATATCCCTGCTAGATAAGAACGAAACCGAGCTAACGAAGATAGGCGAGAAGGCCACACAAAAGGGGTGGACGATAAACTATAGATGAACCTTTAATAGAATTTGATATGGGACAGAACTCTGTGCGTATTGAAGCCCCGAAAGGGCAGATGGTCGTAAGTCGTGAACGTACTAGTGTGGGCTACGTTGTAAGATGCCCCAAGCAGTATGAACACCTATACGAGCTTATGCCAGAAGAGGAGGCCTTAGCGCTTGAAGAGCAATGGAAGGCCGAGAAGGAGGCCGAGCGTAAGGCCAACGAGCAACCCGAGGGCGAAAGCCCAGAACAGCCCCACCCCTAGCGGGTCCTAAGCAGAGAGGAGGCGGGGATCACTCCCCACCTCCTCAGTACTGAATTTGAAGCCAACCACGGGGATAGCCTCCGTGTTGGTTGCATCAAAGATAATCAAAAAAGATATGGGAACGAGAAGAACGAAGCTGAAGATCCTACTGCTCTCTATCGTGATTGCTCTGTTGCTGTTCGCTAGCTTCGGGTGCGGGGCTAAGAGGCGTGCAGAGGTAGTCGAGCGAGTAAGAGACAGCATACGCACCGAGGTGCGCTACCGCACAGAGTGGCGGAGGGATACCGTCTACCTAGAGATACCCAAGCAGGTAGCCGAGCGGACGGCAAAGGACACGGTGAGCCTACTGGAGACAGATTACGCCCTCTCAGTGGCACGTATCCTACCGAGCGGGCTACTCCAGCATAGGCTGGAGAACAAGCCACAGAAGCGCCCACACGAGGCTCAGACGCCTATTATTTACCGAGACAGCATAGTATACCGAGACAGAGACAATACCCGTATAGAGGTGCGCAAGGAGCGACTACCGCTAACCAAGTGGCAACAATGGCAGATGAGGGGGTTCTGGATACTGCTCTCCTTCGGGGGGCTGTGGCTGTGGCTGGGCTTCCGCTTCCGCCTTCTGTGGCTACCCTTTGCGATGAGGGTGCTTCGGCTCTAATGGCCAAGACCTGTCCAAAATTTGGGCGGTTTATGTACACGTGGAGCGGTATATGTACATGCAAGTCGCTGTAGTGTAGTGTCTTGCTAATGTCCAAAAATACCGCCGTAGGATGTCCAAAGACAGACCATTTGCGTGACCTCACGAAAAAGGTTGCTGGAGCGTTTGGAGGTCTCAAAACTTTGCCTACCTTTGTGGTGTAGATGGTCGTAGACCTCTACACTGTCCACCCTTCGGGGTGCGTGAATGGAAACGAAACTTCTAAGCGCCTAGCGCAAATTGTCGCACCTAGCAATAGGTTCGTGAATTGAAACGACAACACGAAGTGCATCAGGCATTTCAACGCACTCAGCAATGAGAGCAAATTCAAAGGCGAGCTTACGAGCGAGCAGATGTACGTGACTCACGTCACGCAACGTCAAAAACAGAGCGGGGAGGTCTTCGGACTTCCTCGCTCTTCTTCTTTTGTATGCTACGCTACTCTAACTATATGGCTCTTCTATCTTCGTGCATTCATCAGTGTTGCAATACGTCACAAGTTTTAAGCGGTTAGCAGTAACCTCTTTCAACACGGCGAAGCCCATAGGCGAGAAGTGATCTACTATGAAAGGTGATTCATGATCAGGGATGCGAACTATATCCCCTTCTATTATCTTGTTATATCTCTCTTTAAAAACCCTTCTCTGCTGTTTCTCTGCCTCCATTACGCACATGTCGAATGCGTTTGCTATTATTGTTTTGATCCTCTGAATACTCTCTTTATCTACCCTAATCATGTAATCAGATATAGCAAATTTATCGATCAAATATACCCTGTTGACACCTACGCAGTTATCCCCTTGAATATCGAACTGAAGTGGCCCAACGATAATGTACACCTTGCCATTTCCATTACTATGGAAATGCGCATAAATATTTAGTTTGATTGTTATGCCTCTGGAGGATATACACCCACGGATATTTACTATCTCATCGTTGCTCTCCCTTTCTCTGGTTATTTTGAAGATCTGATATTGGAATTTTCCTCTGTCTTCGATGAACCATCTTTCTCTATTGCTCATGATTGTTGTTAATTTTATGCCAGCTACTATTGGGGCGTACCTAGTCTTTTGAAGGACGTATGTCCAATAAAGCCCCCCTAAGTTAGCGCTTTTTTTTGATTCCAAAATTCTAGGGCGCAAAATACACGTGCCCCAATCATTTCTGGCGTAGGTCTATTTGCTAGGGAAGGCTCATCTGCCGACTTGGCATATCGAAAACTATGCCTATCTTTGTGAAAGTTCTAGTGCGGTTTATTGTCTCCGCCTAGTGCCGTTACGTTATAAGCCCCGAAGGATGCTGTCCCTCGGGGCTTATTTTTAATGTGTGGGATCTCCGTGTCCCCCAACATTGAAGGTAAAAATCGTCCGCTAAATCGTCCGCCACAAAAACAACAACTTTGTAAGTGTCACATTTTGAGTCGGTTAACCTAGAGGGTTGTACCCAGAGCCGGGATCGAACCGGCACGAACTTGCGTCCATTGGTGTTTGAGACCAACGCGTCTACCGATTCCGCCATCTGGGCCTTTTCGGAGCGAGGGCAAAGATAGTACAATTCTCGTAAGCTACCAGCGCCATCCAGAGACGGGGAAAAAGCCCGCCCACCAGCCCGATCAGCAAGCGCTTCCGAAGAGGGCAAAAAACGACCTACGGTAGGTCGCCGAAAAAACCTACTGTGGGTCGGTCGACCGACCTACCGTGGGTCGCTAAGACGACCTACAGTAGGTTTCATTTTCGTCCCCTGAGGCTGGAGAGCCTCAGGGGGCGAAAGAGCCCTGTCTGTACGGGCAATTGAAGGCGAGTGATTTGCTCGAGAGAGGGCGGGTGCCAAGTCCGTAGCCGAGCGGGCTTCTACTCCATAATATATAGAGGGATCTCTTGGGCAGGAATGGGAGGGCATTCCCTGAGCTGAGCACACACGCTCTACAGACCTTGGGAAGGGAGGCTAGCTAGTACCAGCGGGAAGGCTTTCCCGAAGAGAGCGGGCCGTGAGTCCGGCACCAAGCAGGCCTACCCTATCAGTATAGGAGGGGAGCACGCCCATAGCTGGCGACTCCTTCTCCTCCCAGCTTCGTGGGGCGAGAAGTCTGAGGCGGTCGGGAGGGAAGCCCTCAGCAGAGCAGGCATTCCGACCAAGGCTTAGAGGAGAAGGGGCGCTAAGCGTAACGGGGAGACGGGCGGGAGGAAGGCATGGGCAAAGGCCGTAGCGGAGCGAACTTCTATCCCTGTAGCTTAGGGCGACTCTGCCCCAGTTTCTTTATCTTTGTCTTACTGACCCTCAAGCAGAAAAGACAAACAAGATATATCCTATGAAGATCAATCGTTGGGTGGGCCTAGCCTTCCCAGTCCTACTTACCACCCTACTAGCCCTCTCGAGCTGTAAGTCCACTTCCTCCAAAGGCTCTGTACTCCAGCAGAATGCCATCGGGAAGCCCGGCGAACTGATGCTCGTCATGGGGAAGGAATACTTCGAGAGCCCGATGGCTCAGGAGCTCTATGACCTGCTGGAAGAGGATGCTCCTGCCCTACCCCAGAGCGAACCATCGCTACGTATCTCACGCGTACCGACCCAGTCCTTCAAGGGAACACTCCAGCTCGTGCGCAACGTCTTCCTCCTCGACATCGACCCCCAGCGCTACACTAAGGTCTCCCTCAAGTATAGCTACGACGACTGGGCTACAGGACAGGTGGTGGCACGCCTCACCTCCCCCAGCCCTGACTCCGTCCGCTCCTACATCAAGGCCAACGGCGAAGGGCTGATGAACCTCTTCGTCCGTCACGAACTCTTCCTCTACGCCGAGGTAGTGGCCAAGACCTACAGCCAGAAGGCCCTTGAGCAGGTCGACAGCCTCTTCGGTCACCGAGTCAACGTACCCGAGGATATTCGCCACAAGCGTGCGGGCAAGGACTTCCTCTGGATGTCGAATACCTCCATGCGCTCGCGTCACGACATCCTCGTCTACACCTACCCCTACCACAGCCCGAAGGATATCGGGCTCGATGCACTCGTAGAGAAGCGTGACTCGGTACTGAAGGCCAACATCCAGGGGGAATTCGAAGGCTCCTACCCCTGCACCGAGCAGAACTACGGGCTCCTCTACCGCCGTGTCCAGCTACCCACCGAAGAGACGGCTCGTGCTGAGCTCCGAGGCCTGTGGAAGATGGAGGGCGGTGCTATGATGGGAGGCCCCTTCGTCAGCCATGCCATCGTAGATAAGAAGGCGGGCAAGGTCTACGTCTTCGAGGGCTTCGTCTACAGGCCTAATGAGGATAAGCTCCATCTGATCCGTATGATGGAGGCTGCCCTCTACTCCTTCCGCCCCAGCGGGGAGAAGACCTTCGACCCAGGGCTGATCCTCAAGGCACGATTCACTAAGGGCTTCTAAGACGAACGACCACACATGAGCCAGCATAAGATACGTGTAGCCATCACGCATGGCGACATCAACGGCATCAGCTACGAAGTACTGCTCAAGATCTTCGAGGACGAGCGCATCACCGAGCTCTTCACCCCGATCCTCTACGGCTCCTCACGGGTAGCCTCCTTCTGGAAGGAGCGTCTGGCGCTGGAGCAAGTATCGTGGCACACCATCCGTCTGGCTAGCGAAGCCAAGGACGGAGTACTCAACATCCTCGACTGCACCACAGGGCGAGAGCAGGTGGAGATCGGTCAGGCGACAGCCACGGCGGGACAGTGCGCCTTCGACGCTCTGGAGCGTGCGACGGCGGATATCCGCATGGGGCTGTGTGACCTCCTCGTCACAGCCCCGATCAACAAGGCTACGATGCCTCGAGACCTCTTCCCCTACAAGGGGCACACCGATTACCTCGAGGCAATGGCAGCCCGTACTCCAGGCGAATCCCTCATGGTCCTAGCGTCGGGCGACTGCCGTGTAGCGCTGACGACGGCGCACCTGCCCTTGAGCGCTGTCTCGGCACACCTCAGTAGCGAACTCATCGTACGCAAGCTACGTATCCTCGAGGCTGGACTGCAGCGAGACTTCGGGATCATCAAGCCTCGCCTAGCCGTACTTGCGCTCAATCCTCATGCGGGCGACAAGGGTTTGATAGGCGAAGAAGAGGAGACGATCATCCGACCTGCTATAGAGGAGGCCTCGGCCTCTGGGATCATCGCCTTCGGGCCCTTCCCTGGAGATGGCTTCTGGGGTAGCGGACGTGTCGACTCCTTCGACGGGATCCTCGCCATGTATCACGACCAAGGTCTTGCCCCCTTCAAAGCCCTATATATGAACGAGGGAGTCAATGTGACCCTCGGGCTAAACTTCGTACGCACCTCCCCCGACCACGGCACAGGCTACGACATCGCAGGCCAAGGGATCGCCGACCCGACCTCCATGCGTATGGCCCTCTACCAAGCCCTAGATATCTACCGTGCTCGACGTCGCTACGACGAGGCTACACGCAATCCTCTACGCCGTCACTACCACAATCGTGGCCGTGACGATGAGAAGCTCGACACCACGTCGACGCCCGACGAGTATTAGCCCGTCACTCCCCTAGGCTCGACGCCTCATCTAGCTATGGCTCTGGACATCTACACCGCATCGGCAGGCTCAGGGAAGACCCACACGCTGACCCGTGAATATCTGCGTCTAGCGCTGAGTACCCCCGATCCTCATTACTTCTCGACCATACAGGCAGTGACCTTCACCAAGAAGGCCACTCTGGAGATGAAGGAGCGTATCGTCCAGGAGCTTTACCGCCTAGCTACAGAGCCCGACGCATCGCCCTTTTCGGGGGAGCTCACGGAGCACCTTCACCTCTCCCCTAGCCAGCTTCAGGAGCGGGCTCAGCGGGCACTACGGGCCCTTCTCCTCGACTACTCCAGCTTCCGTGTCCGCACGATCGACTCCTTCTTCCAAGAGGTAGTCCGCTCCTTCGCCCACGAGCTGGGGCACTCGGGAGCACTGAGGGTACAGATCGACTCCAAGCCTCTTCTGCAGAGCGCCGTCCTAGAGGTACTGGCCGCTCAGGAAGAGGGGAAGCTAGACAAAGCACTCCATGCTTGGCTCTCGGATCTGACGCAGGAGCAGATCGAGGAGGGCAAGCAGTTTGACATCAAGAAGAAGCTAGGAGACTTCGCTAAGCAACTAGAGACGGAGGCGGTGAAGCTCCTGAGGGCAAACCATAAGTTCCCCACACGTGAGGCTGTCGGCCTGCTACGCTCCGAGGCAGCGAAGATCATCAAGGAGATCGAGGGGAGAGCCCTAGATCTCTGCCAGCAGGCACGGACGCTCCTGGAGCAAACGGGCGTAGAGATCTCGGAGCTTAGCAATGGAACCTCTGGTGTCTTCTCACCTGTCTTAGCTTGTCAGAGACAGCGGGGGAATATCTTCGACTCAGGGCACAAACTCCTCGTCGACAAGGCATATATCCGAGACTTCATCGACGCACCTTCCGACAAGCCTTTCACAAAGCTCGTCCCCAAAGGGACCAACGCTGCGGGACGGGAGCATGCCCGTGCTCTGGAGGCACGCCTTAGCCCCATCGTCGAGGAGCTCCGCACTACCCTCTCGGACTTCAGAGCCCATAGTATCGGTCAGGCACCGCTCTACATGACGGCTCGCCAGATCCTTCGCTATTCGGGGCTCTACGGCATACTCATCGACATCGATGATGCGCTCCAGCGCCTCAAGCTCGAGGGGAGTCTGATGCTCCTCTCCGACGCACCTTCGCTCATCTCCTCGCTCCTCGGAGACAGCCAGAGCGACGTACCCTTCCTCTACGAGAAGATAGGGGCTCGGGTCGATCACCATATGATCGACGAATTCCAAGATACCAGTAGGATGCAGTACGCTAACTTCCTGCCTCTGCTGGAGAACTCCCTTGCCTCGGGGAAGGACTGCCTCATCGTCGGCGATGCCAAGCAGAGTATCTATCGCTTCCGCAACTCCGACAGTTCGCTCCTCACCACTAGCCTACCCCAAGACTTCGACCAGCAGGCCCAGGTGCACCAACTACAGGATAATTGGCGAAGTGCACCCGAGATCATCGCCTTCAACAATGCACTCTACCGACGTCTGCCGGAGCTCCTACGTTCGCTCTTCGAAGCGCAGTGGGCGACGGCCACGGCGAGCGGTATTGATCTGGGGCGTATCAAGGCACAGCTTGACACCTATCTAGGTCAGCTCATTCAGGCTTATGCCGATGTAGAGCAGACCGTCCCTGAGAGGAGCCAAGGCAAGACCGGCCAAGTCGTCCTCCATCACTATCAGAGGAGAAAGAAGGCGAAGGACGATGAGGAGGAAGCAGGCTCAGAGGAGGGAGAGGACAGCGACGACTCATCCGAAGAGGAGGACGCCATCAGCCAGATCCCACGGGTGATCATCGATCTACAGAAGCGGGGATATAAGCCCTCCGACATAGCGATCCTCGTACGTGCCAAAAAGACTGCTACAGCAGTAGCCGAAGCCCTGATGTACTACCCCGAGGCGGAGAAGGAGGGCTATTCGCTGAACTTCGTCTCCGAGGAAGCCCTGCTGGTGAGCAATGCCTATTCGGTGCGCTTCATCATCGCTGCCCTCCGCTATATAGGGGAGAATGGGACGCCTCTCCACCGAGCCATCCTCGACGAAGCCTACCTACAGCTGGCCCGCATCGCAGGGGAGGAGTCCAGAGCGCTCTCCGAAGAGGAGCTACAGGGACTCAGGGACATAGGTCGCCGAGGACTATACGAGGTCGCCGAGATCTTGATCCATCAGTTCGGTCGGCTTTTCCCCAAGGGCGAAGGCGCTTACCTAGTGAAGCTCCTCGACATGCTCTACCTGTGGGAGCAAGAGCAGTCCGCCGATATCTCCACCTTCCTCCAAGAGTGGGAAGAGCGAGGGGCGGAGCAGAAGATCGTCAGCGTCGCCTCTGATGATGCGCTATCGCTGATGACGATCCATAAGTCCAAGGGTCTAGGCTTCCCCGTAGTCCTTCTCCCCGATCTAGGCTGGAAGCTCGACACAGAGAGTGGCACGGAGAATATCCTATGGTGCCCGATCGCTGGAGTGGAGGGACTCGAAGCCTTCGCCCCATCCGGAGTGGAGAGCGTACCCATACGCTACGGCGGAGCTCTACGGCAGAGCTACTTCGCTGAGACCTACTACGCCGAGAAGCTCCGCTACCAGTTCGACGCTCTCAACCTCCTATATGTCGCCACGACCCGCCCCAAGCAAGAGCTTCACCTCTGGCTAGGGGAGGCCCAAGAGACCTCGGGTAAGAAGGCTAGGAAGGACGGGCAACCGACGACCATCGAGGACCTATTCTTCGAGAAGGGAAGTGAGGGAGAAGCCCTCTGGACGGAGCTACCCGCCTTCTCCTCCTCTATAGCAGATCCTACGACGACCGACCGAGAGACTCCGCTGATCATCCACGAGCAGAAGGCTCAAGAAGGCATCGATACCCTCGAGGTCTCCGTCCTAAGCTCCTACCCCATCTCCTCTAGGCTAGCCATCCTGAGAGAAGGGCTGGAATACTTCACCGAAGAGAAGCAGCGACAGTATGGACGCACCATGCATCTCATCCTCTCCAATATCAGGCAAAGGGAAGAGACACGTACAGCGGTCAGCGAAGCCGTCTACCGAGGCTACATTAAGGAGGATGAGGCAGAGGCGCTCACCGAGATGCTACAGGGCTTCATGGAGCACCCCGATACAGTCCGCTGGTTCGACGGCTCAGGTGTCGTCTACAACGAGCGTGCGATCATCGGAGGAGGCCTAGAGACAAGTCGCCGACCCGACCGAGTGATCCGCTACCCCGATGGGCATATCGAGGTGATCGACTATAAGTTCGGAGCGGAGCGCAAGCAGTACATCACTCAGGTGAAGGGCTACATGAAGCTCCTTAGACAGATGGGCTTCGCTCAGGTCTCGGGCTACCTCTGTTACCTCGAGGCAGGAGCGCCACGGGTCCTCCCCGTCACCCTAGACTAACCCTAACGATACAGCAAGGCCTCGGCCCGATAGACGACGCTCATCTAGCGTCCTTGTCTATCGGGCCGAGGCCTTATTATACACAGAGGGGAGGGAGGGAATTACCAGCCTCCTGTAGCGCCACCGCCACCAGAGGATCCTCCTCCGAAGCTACCGCCTCCCCAGCCTCCACCACCAGAGTCTCCCCAGCTACTGCCACCGCTACGACGGGCGAGACCACCGATGAGAGCACCGACGAGCATGGAGGCTACCTGAGCCTTCTGAGCTGATTCGTCATCATGGTCTTCGTGGGTGGTATTGCCACAGTAGTGACAGCGATAGTGGAGGCGGACACGATAGCGTCCTCGCTGGATAGGTTCCTTGCGCTCGAGGCTAACGGTACGAGCACCACAGCGCTCGCAGACATGCCAGTGTGGAGCCAGATCCTGCCCTTCGACCTCGACATGAGCGCAGTGGGAGCAGGAGTAGGCGTGGTAGTAGCGAGAGCCCAGCTCCATCTCTCTCTTCTGCTGAGGTGTTAGGTAGCTGTCGGTATCTCCCGGGGAAAGGATCTTGAGATGAGGTGTGTGGCAGTGAGGGCATAAGAGCGAACGCTCATGGACCTCGCTGAGCACACGACGGCTATAGAGATAATAGATGAGCCCGAGCGGGGGGCAGAGGACGAGGAGGATGGTCCGGTACTGTGAGACCGAGGAGGAGAACCCAATATATGTACTCCTAGCCTCTGCTGGACTGATCCGAGCACGTAGGCTCTTCTCCTTGAGACTTGAGAAGGCGCTGTAGCCCATCGCTAGGACGATGAGGCCGCAGAAGCCCAATAAGATGCTCCAGCCATCATCCTCGTCACCCGATCGGGCAGTACGTCGGTCAGAGGTATATTCCTCCCCCTTGATCACAGCGCCTACTGCGAGGACACCCTGATAGACAGCCTCGCCGTACTTGCCCTCACGCATCAGTGGGATCATCTCCTGACGCTGGATACGAGAGGCCAAGACATCAGTGAGGATCCCCTCCATACCATAGCCCGTCTCGAAGCGGAGCTTCCTCTGATCCATGACCAGGGTCAGCAGGAGGCCGTCGTTCCTCGTCTTAGAGCCTAAGCCCCAGAGACGAAAGAGCTCCGTGGAGAAGCTCTCTATATCCACCTCGCCGATACTCGGCACGACGACCACGGCGAACTCTACGCCCGTCGAGAGGCGAATCTCTGTGAGTGCCTCATTGATCCGCACCCGCTCTTCGGCATCGATATAGCCCTCGGGATCCGAGAGGAGCTGGAGGCTATCTTCGGCGAAGACCTTGGGGACAAGACCTGGCGTATAGACCCGCCCCTCGGCGCTGAGGCCGAGGGGGAGTAGGAGGAGAAGCCCTAGGAGCAGGGAGCGAAGCACACTGCTCAGGAGGCCGAGATGCTTCTTGTCCATCTTGTCTTATATGGGAGGACGAAGCCCCTTACTTACCTGAAGAGAAGTCTACCGTAGGAGCTACATCACTCCCTGCCTGTGCAGTGAAGTAGGGGCGCTCACGGAACCCACAGACACCAGCCACGACGACCGTGGGGAACTGACTGCGGTGCGTATTGTAGGCTTGGGCAGCGTTATTGAAGTCACGACGAGCCGTAGCGATGCGATTCTCCGTACCCTCCAGCTGTGAGGAGAGGTCACGGAACTGCTCGTTGGCCTTCAGATCTGGGTACTTCTCGACGACGACCATCAGACGAGACAGAGCAGAGGACAGGGCATCCTGACTCTGCTGGAAGCGCTGTAGAGCAGCTTCGTCCATATCGTTAGCGTTGATCGTCGTGGCGGTAGCCTTACTGCGAGCCGTGATGACTCCCTCGAGGGTCTCACGTTCGTGCGAAGCGTAGCCCTTGACGACATTGACCAGGTTAGGGATGAGGTCGCTACGGCGCTGGTACTGGTTCTCTACCTGGCTCCAGCTGCTCTTGACATTCTGATCCATCGCTACCAGGCCGTTGTACTTAGAGATCCCCCAGAGAGCGAGGACGGCGATGATCGCTACGGGGATAATCCACTTAGGGAACTTCATTGCTTTCGTTCAAATTTTAGGCATCCCAGCGCCTGTCACCGAGACGGAGTGTGCTGAGATGGGGTTAATACTTAGCTTGCTGTACCACGAGCAAAGCATGTGCCAAGATACGCATTTTATGGCATCTTGGCCGACCCCGCTCCAGAGCGCTTGTCATGCGGACTCTGGGAGGGGGCGAAAAAAACCTACTGTAGGTCGTCTCTGCGACCCACGGTAGGTCGTCATCACGACCTACAGTAG
>ERZ772986.29-NODE-29-length-98634-cov-7.150539_pt1 | contig 98634 bp, 90 predicted proteins | sample MGYA00511898_ERZ772986 | MGnify/ENA primary metagenome ERZ772986 (study PRJEB29015, sample SAMEA2737934) | human oral metagenome | biome: human oral; feature: human-associated habitat; material: dental | place: China | collected 2148 ... | reverse complement strand
AGTAAATCATTCACGACCTCCGCTGTCTTGCTAAGGATTGTATCCGATTCGATTAAATGTGAGATATATTTACAAAACACCACTATAAGTATAACGCAAAGTTGGCTTTTCTTCTACGATTTGCATGTGACAACTTTTTTGGCGGATAATTCTGCGGTGGCAGTATCATAATGTACATTGCGATTTTCAGAAGGTAACGGTAAAATTTAATAGAAGAAGGATAAATGGAGAGCCGTTTGGCGGACAATTAATGAAGGCGCCATGTTTTACCCGGTGCTACGGCACGGCTCCTGTGTGGAGTTGTCGGAGTCGGAAAGCCTGCGGAACCAGCTTGCAAAAGCAGTTACATGTATATATCAGAAGTACGAGGGGTGAGCGGATATGGAAGTTGCTGTACGGAAGGTGGACACATACATCGAACAAATGTTGAATGATGTTCGGAGATCGATTGCCTCTGACAGAGCGGAGCGGTTTCGACAGGGGAAAGAATTTAATATTTTTAGGGTACAGCGCATTCTGAATGATGAAGTGAAAATATGCCGTTTGATTCGCGAGTTGTTGGATCCAAGGGGAAGCCATGGACAAGGCAGTGTTTTTCTCCGACTGTTTCTGGAGACTTTAGGATGGGCAAAGATTCGGCAGATTGCGGACGAGGACTATGATAAGGCTACGGTTGCAGGCGAGGTATTCATCAAGAATGATCGGCGCATCGATCTTTTAATCAGGATAGGCAAGTATATGCTTCCGATTGAGGCAAAAGTTTATGCGGCGGATCAGGAACGGCAATGCTTTGATTATTATAACTTCACTGTCAGGTATGATCCGGATGTCGTCATCTATTACCTTACCCTGGATGGGCATGAGCCTTCGGAAAGCAGTAAAAACGGATTGAAAGACGCGCAGATTCAGTGCATTTCGTTTGGCAAAGAAATAATTGATTGGCTAACGACCTGTATCAAGGCGGATGTGTTGGAACAGATCCATCCTGTCAGAGAGATTCTGATCCAGTTTCGTGAGATATTAAAACAGCTGACGGGAAAGGAGGAAGGAAAAGTAACGATGGAAGTTATGCATCTAATCTCATCCTCAAGAGATAGTTTTGAAGCTGCGGAAAAAATTGCGAGTACTCTTGCGGCTGTCAAAGCGGAAAAAATGATTAAGATCTTTGATTACATCAAGTATTACATGGATAAACAGGGATATTCAAAGTACCTTGTTCATGAGGCATACAGAGATGAGGCAATCCAATATTACAAAAGCAAAAAATTAAGCTGGCCGAGCCTAAATTATTGTGTGCCTGCAGCTGAATCCGAGATAGGGGATAAAATTGCTCTACGCTTTGAAATCGGAACGCAGCTTTATTTCGGTATCGTCCCTTGGGATTCGGTCGAAAAAAAGAACTGGAAGCCGGAGAGCCGCGACGGAGACATAGAAACATATGTGTTTGAGCATCTAATGCCTGTCAAAGCTGAGGACAGCAACAATAAGAACTGGTATTGGATGAAATATATAGCGGAAGAGATTGATTTTTGGACTTGTAACGATGCCTACAAAGAGCTGTATAACAGACAGGCTTTTCGAGCAACCATCGAGAGAGTGTTTGCTGAAATTGCGGGGGCGCTTGGGGTATTGATGAAAGCATAAACGGTACAGGCCTACTGAAAAGAAATTGCAAAAAAATGCCGGTGCTCTTTCGGCACTGGCATTTCATATCGATTCACGGTAAGATTGACGTATACAGTTGTAAAGCACAAAAAGAAAGGAAGGTCCGGCTATATGAAGTCACACAAGTTTTTCGCATGGGCAACGGTATTCTGCTTTGTCATGACGATGGTAACCGGATATAAGAGACAGTAAGCTCGGCTTGCATCGAAGAAGCAATGACGGCAGTCTTTCGCTTTTTCAGGACAGCTCATGTAAAACAACGCCCGCTTGCTTTAGGGCCTCCTCCACGGCGATTGCCAACTGATCGGCGCAGGAGGTTCCGCGGCCATCGCAATCGTTTCCTCTGAGAAGTGAGACTGCCTCGGCCGCATCTCTGCCCTCAAGCAGTCTGCTGATGGCAGAGGTATTGCCGGGACATCCACCGCAGAATACGACGTTGTGCAGTTGATTGTCTTCGAGTTCGAAGCTGATTTGTTTTGCGCAGACACCGCGTGTTTGATACGAATAGCGTTTCATTTCTGGAAACCTCCTCATGTTTTGATATCACTATTGTACATGGTAGAAAAAACATATCAAGTACAGAGTGGATACAACACGAGCGTTCGATTGCTTATTTCACCGGGGTGGAGTACAATGTAGGCAAGCTACCGCCTCCGTAGAAAGAAAAGCGAGATGTGTTTTCAATGCTTGGCGGGGGTATCGGCTGCTCTGCAATCGGCATCTCTTTGGAAAAGAGGAGTGGCGGCGGCAGGGGGACAGTCTCTTCCCTTTTGGGAAGAACAGGCGCTTCGGTTTCAAGGTGGAATCGAATGCAATACGAAAGGAGTAATCCCTATGTCTCTTGAAGATAAGATCGATCAGCTGAAGGGTGCTGTCAAAGAGGGTGTCGGTAAGATTTCCGGCGATGTAAAGGCAGAGAAGGAAGGCGCTGCGGAGCAGGCGACCTCGAAGGCAAAGGAAGTCGCGGAAGATGCCAAAAAGGCAGCGGAAGAAGCTGCGGAGAAGGCATCCGCCAAGGCGAAGGAAGTTGCTGGAAATGTGAAGGATGCGCTGGAAGGAACGGTTGACGGCGTCAAGAACATCCTGAACAAGGACAAAGAATAAGTTTGATGCGAAAAGCCCCTTACCGAGTTCAGTAAGGGGCTTTTTTCTGTTCCGGCAATGAAAAAAGCTTCATTGCTTTCCTCTCTGACGAAGCTCCCTTCTCTATTGCATAAATAAAGTTGCGTGATCACGGATTCAAGGTGCAGGCTGTCAACTGTTATTGACAATATCAATGTCGTTGTGGATGTGTCGAAACAGCTTTTGGAATGCTTTTCCGCGCCTTAGCGAAAGTGACGGTAGAATTTCATTCGGATTCCATGTAATATTGAGTTGAGCCGTTTGTTTCGTTCTCTGCGGTACATATTCATTATAGGGATTCCTACGATGCCTGAAGGGCGAGCCGCCGTCTTTTTTCATTTTTCGAGGTTACACCATGATACGGGCAGTACCAAAGAACACGGGATGTATGCCGTGAGAGAGGAAAGAAGGGAATTGCGAATCATCTGAGTGTGGCTTTGAAATAAGGATCATAATGAAAGTAGCAGTAACTTACGAAAAGTGGGAGGTTTTTCAGCATTTCGGTAGGACACTGCAGTTTAATCTGTATGAAATTGCTGATGGCAAGGTGGATTCCGGAGAGGTGATAGATACAAACGGCATAGGACATGGTGCGCTTGCCGGGTCCTTAAAAGACTTTGGTGCGGAGGCTATGATCTGCAGCGGTAGAGGCAGCGGAGCGATTGCAGCCATGAGTGATGCGGGGATTAAGGTCTACGCCGGAGCAAGCGGAAATGCTGACGATGTGATCGCATCATATATTGCCGGTGCTTTGCCGGAGATCGGCAATGCAACCTGCGACCACCATAGCCATGAGGCACATGGTGATCATGGTTGCGGAAGCGGCGGATGTCATCACTGAGCTGGGGATATTTCATTTTGTTATGGAGGCGGCATGAAAATTATAAATTTGATTGAAAATACAGAGGGACGTGAGGGCTGTGCATATGCACATGGTCTGTCCCTTTATGTGGAAACGTCAAAGCATAAACTTTTGTTAGATCTCGGGCCCTCGGAGGAAACTTTGCATAATGCAGAGAAGCTCGGCATTGATCTGTCTGAGATAGATACAGTCATATTAAGCCATGGGCATTTTGATCACGCGGGCGGTATCATGCCCTTTGTGAAGATAAATCCGGATGCCAAGATCTATATGCAGGAGAGGGCTGATGCGGACTATTATGCCGATGAGGGTGAAGAAGCGGAGGGAGAGCGTTATAGATATATCGGCATAGATAAGGCGATAGCAGAACTTCCGCAGGTGGTGAAACTACGGGGGGATTATCAGATCGATGATGAGCTGGAACTCTTTACGCTCGAGAAGAGGTCGCATGCTCTGCCGTTTGCGAATAAAAGACTTCTGATCAAAGAAAACGATGCGTTTGTAAGGGATGATTTTGAACACGAACAGTATCTTGTGATCAGAGACGGAAGCAGGAAGCTCCTTTTATCCGGCTGTGCGCATAATGGAATGTTGAGCATTTTGGAAGCTTTTAAGGATAAGTATGGCACAGCGCCCGATGTGGTCATCAGCGGTTTTCATCTGATGAAGAAAACGAAATATACGGATGAGGAGCTCAGGGAGATCATAGATATCGGAAAAGAACTTAAGAAGTATCCCACGAAGTTTATTACCTGCCACTGCACCGGAGAGCCGGCCTATAAAATCATGAAGCTGTCCATGGGAGAACAGCTTCAATACGTTCACTCCGGAGAAGAGGTGGATTTGAGTCGCGCAGTGTCAAAGAACACAAAGAAAGTGAGGTCTGCATTCATGAAGTGGCACAAGTTTTACGCATGGGCAACGGTATTTTGTTTTGTGATGACGATGGTAACCGGATACAAGAAAAAATAATCCTGTTTCGGTTTCTTCCGCTCATTTGATCCAAGCGTAGTTTCATAAATAGAGCCGAGGGATAAAGGATGAAGCTCCATTTCGTGAGAATCAGAAAAATCCGACCGACATTTTGAGAAATGTCGGCCGGATTTTTCCTGTATCAGAGACTTAACGCAACTGTAGCCGCAGATTCAGGAGGACAGACCGCTCTGGGCCATCTTATTCATGCGGCGGCAGGAAGGTCATAGCGCAGGTAAATTTTCGGCCTTGGACAGGATTTCTTCAAGGTTGTAATAACGGCTTCTTCTCATGACTTCTTTTCTCCGGTAATAGAGGATGCCTGGGGGGATGTTAAATATATCATGCCGGGCGACAGGGTTTGAAAATCCTCGATCGGGATGTAGCGGTCATTTACATTCGGATGAGTGAATGCCTGCTCTACGGTGACTGCAAGCTGATCGGCACAGGATGTTCCTCGGCCTCCACAATCGTTCCCTTTGAGAATGGCCACTGCCTCAGCTGCTTCCTTGCCTTCAAGTAGTCTGCTGATGGCAGAGCTGTTACCCGGACATCCGCCGTAGAATACAACATTGTGCAGTTTATTGTCCTCAATTCCGAAAGTGATTTGTCTTGCGCATACACCGTGTGGCTGATACGAATAGTTTTGTATACCTGTTAACCTCCTTTTTTCTGATATGATTATTATATGCCGCAAGAAAAATATATCAAGTACGCAGAATAGAGGGGCTAGGTATTACAAATGATACCGGTAGGTGGAAATGAATCAGAAAGAGACAGCTGATGAGGAAAATTTGATTGCAGTATCGGGGGGCCTGAAAAAATCCATATGCCAGGAAGGGGCAGTTAGATACGGAAGATTTTCCCCAATAGTATAGAGGGATAACCGATACGATGTTGGCCAATTCCTTAAGGGAAATGGAGACGAACAGACCGGTGATAAGAACACGGCGCTTATTGCCCCAAGCTATCAGGCGAAGCTCAAATATGTTATAACGATATCACGTTGCGTAAAATGAAATTTAAGTTACGGAGGATAAGCTCTTGCGATATATCCTTTTACTGCGCGGCATCAATGTGGGCGGCAAGAATAAAGTAGTGATGCGTGAATTCAAAGATTTACTTGCGGCGGCGGGGCTTGAAGCGCCTGTATCTTACATGAACAGCGGAAATTTATTTTTTAGCAGTGACGACCACAAAGAGAGCTGCATCTCAAAAATCAGAGCACTCTTGGAAAAACATTATGACTTTTCCGTCCCGTTTGCCCTGCTCACAAAAGAGGAATACTTGGAAGAGCGGGCAGCGCTGCCCGCGTGGTGGCATGGAGAGATGGCGAGAAAAGATGTTTTGTTCTACGCCTGCGGCATGGACGTGGGTAAGATGCGGGACTTCATCGAACAAGCTGCTCTTTATAATGAAATCGTGCATGTCGGGCGGCACGCGGTATTTTGGGGAAAATACGATGAGGCGGAGTACCTGAAAACCATCTATCATAAGAAGCTGATAAAGCAGGCGTTCTACAGGGAAGTCACCATACGAAGCGGAAATACATATGAAAAAATTGCGGAAATCCTCGAAAACGAAAAATAAGCAGAAAGTCCGGCCACATACTGTTCTGCACTACATTTCAGCCGAATGATGGCGAGGAAGCATACGGAAAAGCGTTTTCGTATTGCGCCGGAGCGTGTTATTGTTAAATATGGGAAGAAGGTGTGCCGTCATGGCAGTTCGTTAGCAAAGTGCAACCCCTGCATGACAAATTGACAAGCCGCTTTGGTAGTCTGCAAACGCGCAAAATGGCATGCTTGAGCTATCAAAAGCGAAAGGAGAACAGACATGATTTTGGCGGATAAGATTATAGACGAGAGAAAGAAGAACGGATGGTCTCAAGAGGAGCTGGCAGAGCAGCTCGGTGTATCGAGGCAGTCGGTATCCAAATGGGAGAGCGCGGGTTCGGTGCCGGATCTCAAAAAAGTTATTCAGATGGCAGAGCTCTTTGGCGTGAGCACGGATTACCTTCTAAAGGATGAGCTGGAGAAGGAAAACCGAGCCGTAGTCGAAACATCCGGGAGTGACGCAGACAGTCCGCTGCGTCGGGTGAGCATGGAGGAGGCCAACGCGCTTTTGGACGCAAAGCGGGAGACAGCGCCCCGATTCGCGAATACGGTCAGCTTGTTCCTCCTGAGTCCGGTTGCATTGCTTCTGCTTGCCGGAATCGCCGAAAGTCCGAACTACAACTTGGCGGAAGGCCCGGCGATGGCAGTCGGTTTGGCGGTTCTGCTTCTCCTCACGGCGGTAGGCGTATTCATTCAGATCACAGACCGGAATAAATTGAGCCGTTTTGAATACTTGGGGCGGGAGCCGTTTGAAACCGAATACGGTGTGAGCGGCATGGTAAAGGAGAAGAAGCGGGATTACGAGAGCCGCTATTCGCTGGGACTTGCCGGCGGCACAGCAATCTGCATTGTGGCGGTGATTCCGCTCCTGGTTGCGGGCGCCATGGATGCAGGCGACTTGGTTTTGTTTCTGTGTGCGGGCCTCTTGCTCGTGCTGGTTGCGCTGGGAGTAAACCTGATGGTGCGTGTCAGCACAATCAAAGAGAGTTACGACACCATACTTCAGGAGGGGAATTACTCCAAGAACAAAAAGCGCCTACAGGCAAAGATGGGGGCCCTTTCCGCCGCGTACTGGTGCCTCACAACCGCAATCTATCTCGGCTGGAGCACTTGGAGGCAGGACTGGGAGGAGGCCCGGATCATTTGGATGGTGGCGGGCGTCCTCTATGGTGGTATTTACGGAATCGTGCGTATGATGCTGAAGGCGGATGAAAACTGACGGGAGCGAAGAAGACGCTTGCCAAGCAAGCCGGTTTCCGGGACAGAAAAAGCGGTCGAAAGCGTCGCCGAAATAAAAACGGCGGGGACACGTCAAGAGACATGCGCTAGGGATTCTCCGGAAAAAAAGCAGATAGAAGCAGCAGGGAAAGATAGAGAGTTAGGATGAAGAAATTGCACAGAGAAATAAGGGAAAAGCTTCGCGCACGAAATTAAAATTGTGCGCGAAGCTTTTTTATCGTCGGATTAAGTCCAGACCGTGGTGGAGATAAAAAGGGGGAAAGGTCAAAAAGTATCGGGATTCTCTGTGTCCGTTTCATCTTCAAAGGGCGCGCCCTCGAGTTCCAAAAAGCGCTCGTTAATTTTAAGCTCTGCGTCCAGGCGGTCATAAAGAAGGAGCTCCGATAAGAACACAATGAACCAAACACCGAGCAACGGCAATAAGAGCAGGGACCAGGGGGCAAACAGCAGATAGAGCCCCCAATAAAAGAGCTGAAGCAGCGTCACGCCCAAAACGCGCCGGAAATATTTTGCGGAAAATAAAATGATGTTGCGGATGCGGTCAAAACCGGAAAGCTCAAAGAGCACCAGTTGCGGCCAGTAGAGTGTGTTGATGAGAATGAGCAGAAGTCCGCTTAGGAGGCAGGCGATAACGGATCTCGCATCCTGTCTGAGATTCAGCATCCATGCGACATAAAACATAAACGCATAAGAGCCGAGCAGCAGCCCGAGCAGTGCCCCGGGAAGCAGAGAGGCCTTTCCGTTTTGCTTCCAGCTTCGCAGGTAGCAGCGCCACCAGTTGTCCGGAGAATAGCGCAGTCCCCGCATGACCGCATCGTAGAGCGCGGCGAGAAAAGGCCCTAAAATCATGCCGCCGAGGAGACTTGCGGGCAACAGAATCAGAAGACTTGAATACAGGACGGAAAGAACAATGCCTATGACAAGCGGCAGAGAGCCGAGCAGGGTGAGCATACCGACCTTCCACCAGTGGAAGCCGTAGAAGCTCAGCAGTTGCCGGTACCGACGAAAGCCGGTCTGCCGTGTTCTCAAATCGTAGTCGTCGTCATGAAAGAGCAGTGCCATAAGAACTCCAGTCTGCGGTCTCAGTCCGCATATCCGAGATAAACATGTTCCAGGAAGGAAGCAAGCAGCGTTGCGGGCTCCTCCGCCTCCTCCGTGGTACAGAGCAGTTCCGCGCTGACCACAAAACGGTCAAGGACATAGAAGGCAGAGGCTCCCTTTGTATAGGGGCTGTCGCCCTGCTTTTTCTCGTACAGCAGCACACGGTAATCCGCGCCGTGATGCGTCATGGTCTCTTCTGCATGCACCGCTTGCAGGCTGCGTGTGCGTTCCACCCATTCCTCACAGCTGCGTTTTGCAGCCTCCGCATCCGCACATCCGTAGAGCAGCAGATAGCACTGTGACGGATAAAGCGTCACAGTCTTGCCTTCCGCATTCACATAGGGGCTGCCTTCCCCGGCGGCGTAGTTCGCATAGAAGGTTTCCTCTCCGGCAAGCACGCCGCTGTTTTGGATTAAATGCATACCGGCGGGATGATCGGAGATGCCCATCAGCGAACCGAGCATTTCCCATTTTTTATTCCACTTGCTACCGTCGAGCGCCGTCTTCGGATAGTGCGAAAAATCCAGGCGGGTCAGAGCAAACAGCAGCGCAAACACGGCTGCGATCGGAATCAGTAAAGCATAGCGTTTTCCGAGTTGGTTCATGGTTTCATAGCTCCCTTCGTCAGTGCCTGCCAGAGTGCCTCACACGCATCCGTGTACTTGGCTTCGCGACCTTCCGCAAAGCGGCGCCGTGCGAGATACAGACCGGATACCACTTGCCCGCTGTCTCCCGTGATTTCGGTTCCGAGTACTTCTTCCCGGTAGCTGCCGAGCGAAAGCGCGGAGAGTGCCGGACAATCGCGCCAGTAAAAGCAGTCGGTGAGTGCATCGTCTTTCGTGCGCAGAATATCGTACTGCAATTGAAAACGCGCGGCATCTTCGAGAAGAAAAAAGTAGCTGTCACGATCCTCGAGATCTGCAAGCAGGGCGACTGAGGCTGCGGTACTTTGCCGGACTGCATCCGCATCTTCCGCGCTTCCGCTCACGTATTGAACGAGCCGAACCACCGTGCGCCCGTCCCCGTTTGCATCGGTGGCGAAGGCATCGAAGGCCTGTTCTACGGCGGCAACCGTATCCGCAGGCAGCGGGTGCTCGCCGACGTAGGCGACCTGCATGTCGGGCAAAATTTCGCCGATGTGCAGGGCACTTTTCAGGATGCCGCCTGCAATGAAGAGCAGGAGCGCCGCAAGCAGAAGCGGCAGCTTGTGATAGTGCCACCAATTTTTAAGCTGCTCGATCTTTGTGAGCCTCCTGGGCTCCTCGGGTGTTACATCCTTGTAGTTCCATTCGAGATAGGGACTGCTCATCGTTTACTCCTCTGCGTCCACGGTTGTACCGCCGCTCTCGTAGTGCACCGGAAGATTGATCAGCGCGGAGGTGCGGGAGGAATCGCTCGACAGCAGCACATCGACCGCCATTTGCGCCATCTGTTCAATGGGCTGTACGATGGTGGAGCACACCGGTTTGTCGCTTGCAAAATCGCGGATGCCGTCAAAGCCGATCAGTTGAACATCCTCGGGGACACGGATGCCGCGGTGTTCCAGATGGGTCCGCATCTGGCAGGCGAGCTGGTCGGTGTTGCAGAAAATACCGTCGAATTCCAATTTGCCGTTCACCATATGTGCGTCCAGATATTCATAGAAGGGATTGAGGCCTTTGCTGTCGTGCAGGTGCAGCATTTCAAAGGGCGTGCCGGATGCACTGCAAAAGGCGCCGAAACCTGCCTGGCGTTTATCCGGTTCGCCGACCACGCGAGAGCCGCTTCGCAGAAAAAGCAGGTTTCGGCAGCCCGCTCCCACCAGTTTTTCACCTGCGAGATAACCGCCGCCGAAATTATCCGCCGACACACAGGGAATTGTGGTTCCGAAATAGCGGTCGATGCTGACAAAGGGGAGGCCTTCATCCACCCGCAAGTCCGGGTGATAGGTGAGCGCGATGATGCCGTCCACCTTATTTTGTCGGACCATGTCGATGCAGCGCTGCTCGGCTTGCGGATCAAAATTGGTGACGGCGAGCAGCGCGCGGTAGTCTCTGCATGTCAAGGCCGCGGTCAAGTGCTCCGCAAGTGCGGAAAAGAAGGGGTGCTGCAACATGGGAAGAATCAGCGCCACCGTCTGTGTCTTATTGGTTTTTAAGCCGCGCGCGTAATTGTTGACTTGGTAACCTAATTTTTGGGCTGCCGCTTCCACCGATAGGCGGTAGCTTTCACCGACCGGAATCTGGTTGAAGACTTTAGACACCGTTCCGAGGGATACGCCGGCTTCTTTTGCCACGTCTTTCATGGTGGGCGCCGTGCCTTTTCTTTTCATAGAGAATTGTCCTTTCGAGACAATTAATTTCATGAACATTATCTCATAAGTTCATGAAACTTCACATACAAAAAAACGCACAAAAAACGAGCGCCTCTTTTGTGCAATAGGGAAAAGCTTGGAAAGTCGGAGCTTTTCCGTTGACAGAAGGCAGAAGAAGCATCTAGAATTAGGGAAAGGCTGTGTAACGTTTCACGCAAATCGGAGGAGTAGCACTGCAATTCATCGCAGGCAAAGGATGAAAGCAAGTGAAACGTTATACACAAATGGAAAGGAGGGCAGCATGGCATCCAAAACATCTGCCGCAGTCAAGGGAGCCGCGGGCGGTAGAAACTTGGGACGCAGAATCGGGGACTACTGGCAATTATACGCACTATTGTTGATTCCGGTCGCACTCACACTCATTTATAAGTATATCCCGATGTACGGCATACAAATTGCGTTCCGGGATTACAAGGCGAGTTCGGGCATTGTGGGCAGTAGATGGGTAGGACTCGACTGGTTCAGGCGCTTTTTCAGCGCACCGACCTGCGGACGTATGATTCGCAACACGGTGCTTCTGAGTTTCTACAGTCTCTTGTGGGGATTTCCGATACCGATTCTGTTATCCCTGTGCATCAATCAATTGCGCTTCCAGAAGTATAAGCGCGCGGTACAAACGGTATTGTACGCGCCGCACTTTATCTCCACTATGGTTGTCTGCGGTATGATTCGCATCTTCTTGAGCCCCTCCGGCGGTTTGATCAATCTCCTGTTGGGGACCAAAACGGATTTTCTCACGATATCCGGCGCCTTCCGCACCATCTATATTGCATCCGGAATTTGGCAGGATGCAGGTTGGGGATGCATCATCTATCTGGCGACGCTCGCAAATGTGGACACAAGTCTCTATGAGGCGGCAAAGGTGGACGGCGCTTCGGTTTTCCAGCGGATTCGGCATATCGACATCCCGGCGCTGCTTCCGATGGCTATCCTGAATCTCATTATGAGTGCGGGCTCGCTGATGAATGTAGGCTTCGAGAAGGTATGGCTCCTGCAGACAGACTTAAACAAGGCGACGAGCGATGTGATTGCCGTCTATGTGTATCAGCAGGGCATAGAAAACGCAAAGTACAGCTATTCCACGGCGGTCGGACTCTTCAATACCGTTGTGAATCTGATTTTGCTTTTTGTCGTGAACCGCATCGCATCGAAGACATCCGATGTGGATTTTGTCTAGGAGGAGGTGCAAAGTGGCAGGAAAAATGAAGCGCTCCAAGACAATGTCGGAGGGAAAAGCGGATCTGGTACTGGTGTTGGTTACGGGTTTAGTGTTGTTGCTCGTCGCCTATCCCCTGTACTACGTCGTGATTGCGTCCTTCTCGAATCCCTATGATGTGTATGCAGGCAAGACCTTCCTCTTGCCGAGCGGCTTTTCTCTGAAGGCATATGCGGCGGTGTTCGCCGACGCGACGACTCTGCGGGGTTACCTGAACTCCGTGAAGTACACGATTATCGGTACGGTCTTTTCGGTCGTGATGCTCTACATCACAGCGTATCCGCTGGCACAGAAGGATTTGCCGGGCCGAAAAGCCCTCAGTATTTTCTTCATCATTACCATGTACTTCGGCGGCGGCCTCGTGCCGACCTACCTGGTTGTCAAGAACACCGGCCTGCTCAACAATATGTGGGCGCTGTTTTTACCGGGCGGCGTCGGCGTCGGCAACATGATTATCGTGCGCAATTACTTTCAGAACAGTATCCCGCACGAGCTGATCGAGGCGTCGGAGATAGACGGCTGCTCCAAGCTTCGCACCTTTTTGAGCATCGTGATTCCGCTGTCCATGCCGATTATGGCGGTTATGGTGGTCTTTTGTATGGTTGCCTATTGGAATGACTGGTTCACCGCATTGATTTATCTGACCGATGCCAAGATGCACCCGCTGCCCCTGGTACTGCGGAACATCCTGATTAAATCTTCGGCCAGTGCGGCCCAGGCCTCAACCATTTCAGGCGGCTATGCGGAGCTCAACAAGTTGACGGAGATGTTGAAGTTTTCATCCATTGTGGTAGCAGCGGCACCGATGCTGATGATCTACCCCTTTATTCAGAAGTATTTTGAAAAAGGCTTTATGGCCGGCGCGGTCAAAGGTTGATTTTTCGGAGATGAAATTCACCCGGTATGCCGGGAAAAAACAAAGAACTTAGAGGAGGTCATGAGATGAAAAAGAGAGGGTTTCAAAAGCACGTCGCAGTGCTGATGGGGGCTATGCTGATGACAGCAAGCCTGGCTGCGTGCGGCGGCGGAAATAAGAGCGGCGGTAAGCAGGACAGCGGCGAGCCGAAGCTCGGCACCGAGCAGAAGGAGTTCAGTATTCTGGGCGGACAGTCCGCACTGTCTCCGGGCTATGCAAACAACGAGGTCCTGAACAAGCTGCAGGAGAAGGCGGGAATCAAGATTAACTGGAATACGATGAGCGATTCGCTCTCGGAGCAGGTCAACATCCACATTGCCGGCGGCGATTTGCCGGATGCGTTCATGGGAGTGGGATTCACCAACTATGAGCTCTCCAAATACGGTGCGGACGGAACCTTTATCGACTTGACGCCCTACATCACGGCGGAATATATGCCGAATCTGACCAAGGTGTTGGAGGAGCACCCGGAGGTTCGCGCGGCGATTACAATGTATGACGGCCACATTTACGGTCTGCCCTCCGGTGAGCAGATGGGCACTGCCGGCATCGGCAAGGAGAAGGATTACTCCATCTTTACGATTCCGCAGTTCTCCATGATTAACAAGGCGTGGTTGGACGATCTTGGCCTTCCGGTGCCGACGACTCTGGATGAGTTACACACGGCTTTAAAGGCGTTTAAGGATAACGACATGGCACACAAGATGTACGGTGCCGCAGCGGGCAGCACGATTCCGATGTCCACGGGATATGACCAGTGGTGCTGGGGTCAGAATATCTTCTACGCGGGCTTTGGTTTCACAAACTGGCCCAACGATGTTTGTGCCGACCTCGTCCTGATGCCCGACGGCAAGGTCAATTTTGTGAGTGACGATGACGGTTATCGTGAAGCCCTGACCTACTTCCACGACTGGTATGCGGAAGGTCTGATGGACGTGGAGATGTTCTCGCAGTCCGATACCCAGCTCATGAGTAAGTGCCAGCAGGGTTATGTGGGTGTATCGACTTGGTGGTACATTGACGAGCTCATGGGAGATTATGCAAAAGACTATGTGTTCCTGCCGGTGCTGAACGGCCCCTCCGGAACCAACAATGTCACGGTTCGCACAGGTGGCGGAACTTCGAGCGGAAATCTTTCGATTACGAGCAAGTGCGAGAGCCCGGTTAACCTCCTCAAGTTCTTCGATCAGTGGTACGACGGCGAGACTGTGATGCAGCTGCAGTACGGCCCGATCGGCGTGTACTTCACCGGTCAGGATGCAAACGGCGTGTGGAATTCGATTACCGAGGCAGAGGCGCGTGCAAAGTTCGGCAAGGGCGCAGGCGAGCTGAAGAGCACCTATGAAGTCGCAGGTCCGAAGCTCATCCTCTCCTCCTACTACAGAGACAACTTCCACATGGAAGACCGTGCGGTTGAGCGTCTCACCGATCTCTACGATGTGTGGATGCCGCAGGTCAAGAACGATACGACCTACCCGATCGACTGTGTCTTTACGGCAGAGGAGCTCGAGACGATCGATCGTTACCGCACCGATTTTGAGAACGTGGTTGCAGAGCAGGAAGGCCTTTGGATTAAGGACGGAGGCCCGACCGATGCGGAGTGGGAAGCTTATAAGAAGAAGCTGGTTGACAGCTGCGGTATGGATGAACTGTTAAAGGTTTACCAGGCAGCGTATGACCGCTACCTTGCGGCAAAGAAATAAGAATGATGAAAAAAGAAAATGCACTGCGCGAGGCGCGTGAATATGAAGCGGTGCATGTGCCTTCTGTCACGGAAGAGGAAAGACCGGCGGTTCATCTGTCCTGCGGAATCGGATGGCTGAACGACCCCAACGGTTTTTCCTCTTACCGAGGAGAGTACCACCTGTTTTATCAGTATTACCCCTATGCGACGCACTGGGGACCGATGCACTGGGGCCATGCAAAAACAAAGGATTTTATCCGCTGGGAGAGACTTCCCGTGGCGCTTGCGCCAGATACGGAAGCGGACGCTGCGGGATGCTTCTCGGGCGGTGCGCTTGCGCTTCCCGACGGCAGGCAGTTACTGGTCTATACGGGCGTTAGGAATAAGAGCACGGAGGATGGTAAGTCCGAGGTGCGCCAGACCCAATGTGTGGCCTTCGGCGACGGTGTGGACTATTATAAGTATGAAAAGAACCCGGTGCTGGATGAACACGATGTGCCGGAAGGCGGAAGTGCGGAAGATTTCCGCGATCCGAAGGTATGGTGTGAGCCGGACGGTACGATTTCCATGGTGGTGGGCAATCGCGCGGCGGACGGAAGCGGCCAAATCCTTTTCTATCAGAGCCGGGACGGTTTGCACTGGGAGTTTGTTTCGATCCTCGCAAAATGCGAAAACGTTTACGGTAAAATGTGGGAGTGCCCGGATTTCTTTGCACTCGGCGATCGTCAGATTTTGATTGTCAGTCCGCAGGAAATGCTGGCGGAGGGCTTGGAGTTTCACCCGGGTGACAATGCAATTATGCTGGTCGGCGCGTTTGACCGGGAGAAAAAGGAGTTTCATCGAAGCTATGCGCGCGCCATCGACTACGGCACGGATTTTTACGCGCCGCAGACTTTGCTGACAGAGGACGGCAGGCGGGTAATGATCGGGTGGATGCAGAATTGGGCGTCCTCCGCTGCTGTGCCCGCGGGGGCGCGTTACTTCGGAGAAATGACGTTGCCGAGAGAACTGTCTTATCGGAACGGCCGTGTATTACAGCAACCGGTTTGTGAGCTCGTGCGGTATCGCGGAGAGCGTATCGCCTATGAGAATGTTTCGGTAGAGCGAGAAATCAGCCTTCCGGGCGTCGAAGGACGCGTGCTTGACATGACGGTGCGGGTGCGGCCGGCGGTTGCAGAGCAGCCCTTCCGCTACTTCAAGATTCATGTGGCAAAGGGCGGAGCCTTTTATACGACGATTCGCTACGAGGCAGAGACACAGACGATGCGGGTGGATCGTTTGCACAGCGGTTTTCCGCGGGACATCGTGAACTCGCGTGACTTCCTCATCCAAGCGGACAATCATAGCGTGAAGCTCCGCATTGTTTTGGATAAACACAGTCTGGAGCTCTTCGTGGGAGAGGGAGAACAGGCGGCCGCGTTTAAGCTCTACACGCCGCAGGATGCCCGGGGCATCAGCTTTGAAGCGGAGGGTGCGGCAGCGCTGATCGATGTGGAAAAGTATGAACTGATTGCGCCGCAGGAAGAAAGGAAGGCATGAGATGTCCGAGGTAATTATCAAAAATCTCAAGAAAATCTACGACAATAAGGTCACGGCGGTCCATGATGTCAATCTGCACATCAAGGACAAGGAATTTATCGTGCTTGTGGGACCTTCCGGTTGCGGCAAGTCGACAACCTTGCGTATGGTCGCAGGCCTGGAGGAAATTTCGGAGGGAGAACTGCTCATTGACGGTAAACTCTGCAATGATGTTGCGGCAAAGGACAGAGATATCGCAATGGTGTTTCAGAACTATGCCCTCTATCCGCACATGTCCGTCTATCAGAATATGGCGTTTGCCTTAAAGCTCAAAAAGACGCCGAAGGATGAAATTGACCGAAAAGTGCGCGAGGTCGCAGAGATTTTGGATATTACCCGCTTCCTCGAGAGAAAGCCGAAGGCGCTGTCGGGCGGTCAGAGACAGCGCGTCGCAATCGGCAGAGCAATGGTGCGCGACCCGAAGGTCTTCTTGATGGATGAGCCGCTTTCCAACCTGGATGCAAAGTTGCGCAATCAGATGAGAGCGGAAATCATTAAACTGCGCAAGCGCATCAATACGACCTTTATGTACGTAACCCACGACCAGACCGAAGCGATGACCCTGGGCGACCGTATCGTGATTATGAAGGACGGTTATGTCAACCAGATCGGAACACCGCAGGAGGTGTTTGCAAAGCCGGTGAATCTCTTTGTAGCCGGTTTCATCGGGATGCCGGTTATGAATTTCTTTGATGACTGCAAGCTCTTGCTGGAGGACGGAATTTATTATGTGGACATTCGCGGCGCGCGTTTCAAAGCGGATGAGTTCCAGCAAAAGGCATTAAAGCAGAACGGACAGCAGCCCTGCGATATCATTGTGGGCATACGTCCGCAGCACATCACCGTCGGTAAGGGAGAGCTGGAAGCGAAAATCGAGGTCAGCGAGATGCTCGGTACGGAGGCAAACCTCCATACGGTGAGCGGAAATGACGAAGTGGTCATGGTGATTCCGACCATGGATCTCAATGTGGATGTTTCGATGGGACAGACGATACGCTTTACCACGCAGCCTCGTCTCATGCAATTATTTGAAAAGGAGAGCGGCAACAATCTGATCTGGTATGACAGGGAGGCGGCGGAAAATCATGCGCCTGTCTGCAAGAATTACGCGTTTTAAGTTGCCGGCAACGCATGAGTGAACAAGCCTATCGTGACGCGTTAAAACGCGGGCAAAAAACGGTACATGCGCAGATGTCACACGGCGTGTACCCCTACCTGCCTGCCTTGGAGGATATGCTTGGCAAGAGCGTATCCTCACGCGGAACGGATATCGGGACCTTCTATATTCCGACGGAATGGATTGTCGGAACTTACACACGCGGACGCGCCGATGCGTTCGCGTGTGATTTTATGCCCCTCTTGCCGGAGCAGTCAGAGTTTGCCTACAAGTGGAAGCAGCTTTACCGGTCGCACTTGGAAGAAGGAATCCGTGATCCGGTGAAGGTGGTTTCCTATTTAAACCGCTACTATGTGGTAGAAGGCAACAAACGGGTCAGCATTTTGAAATTTCTGGATGCGCCGGAGATTGCCGCCCACATTATCCGCGTCATGCCGGAACTTGAAGAAGAAGGCGAGATGAGGCGGCAGCTGGAGCTGATATCCTTTCAGCGCGACAGCGGTATTTATTATATTGAGTTTTCCAAGACGGGCAGCGCGCAAACGTTCTCGCTGCTCGTGGGAAAGGAACCGAAGGAGCGCTGGGATGAAGAGGAGCGCCGCGCGATGCACGGCGCCTACGACTGGTTTTGCAAGGCTTACGAGGCACTCGGCGGGAAGCGGCTCGGCATTACGGTCGGCGATGCGATGCTGGTATTTTTGCGTATCTACGGCTACGAAATGCTGCGGAGCGCTTCCTTGCAGGAATTGAAAAATGCCCTCCGAAGTATCTGGGAGGAGCTGTGCCTGCTTGAGGAGGAGGAGCCTGTCGAGGTGCTGCTCAATCCGACGGAAGAGCAAAAGCCCGGTCTTCTGGAGCGCGTGTTCGGATCGGTGCCGCGGGGAAAGCTGAAGGTTGCCTTTATCTATGACCGCAACCCGGCGACTTCGGGCTGGACCCTCGGGCACGAGCTTGGCAGGCGCTATGTCTCCAGAATTTTGGAAAACAGCATTGAGACCTCGGTCTATCCGGATGCCGTTCGAAACGGGGAGGAGGAAACCCTCACCCGGGCAATCGAAGACGGCAACAGCGTTCTTTTTACCACCTCGGCACTGTTGATGCCGGCAAGCCTGAAGCTTGCGGCAGCGCACCCGGAGCTCATGATTTGGAACTGCTCGCTCAAGCAATCCCATCGACTTGTGAGGACCTACTACGCCAGAATGTATGAGGCAAAATTCATCATCGGTGCCATCGCGGGGGCCCTTGCAGGCACGGAGCAGATCGGCTACATTGCCGATTTCCCGCTGTTCGGACAGGTGGCGGGGGTCAACGCTTTCGCGCTCGGCGCGGAGATGGTGAATCCGTCGGTACAGGTGCGGCTTGAGTGGTCCGGCACAGCCCATGTACAGGAGGCGCGGAAGAAGCTGCGGGATGAGGGCATAAGCCTGATTTCCGCGCAGGATATGGCAAAGCTCACCGATTGGCACGGCGCGAGCTTCGGCTTGGCGCGCTTTGAGGCGCAGGACAGTGTCAATCTGGCAATGCCGGTCTGGGACTGGGGAGTTTTCTACGAGACCCTGCTGCGGCGCATTCTGTCGGGGCAGGAGCGCGCGGAATATGAAAAGAGCCATAAGGCCTTGAACTATTACTACGGTATGTCGGCGGGCGTGGTGTCCCTGCAGCTTTCGGATGTCTTGCCGGAGGCGGTCAAGCGCCTTTCGCGCATCCTCGAGAAGAGCGTTCGGGAAGGCATTTGCGATCCCTTCCGGGGCAAGGTGACAGCGCAGGACGGCAGCATCATTGCCGATGCACACAGTTCCCCCGAGCTGTCGGAAATCATAGAGATGAACACCCTGGTTTCCAATGTCATCGGCGAGATTCCGCCGCCGGAAGCCTTCGGAGAAGGCGCGCGGGCTGTGCTTGAGACGGCGGGGGGAAGCGGCCTATGAGGATACTTGCGGTATCCGATACGGAGGCGGATCGCTTTTATACCTACTATACGCCGGGGCGACTTGACAGTTACGACCTGATTATTTCCTGCGGCGATTTGAGGCGGGAATATCTTGAGTTTCTGGTAACCTTCGCGCGTTGTCCCCTGCTCTATGTGCACGGGAATCATGATGAAGCGCTGGAAAAGCAAGCGCCGGAGGGCTGTATCTGTATTGACGGAAAGCTCTACGTCCACGAGGGCATACGCATCCTGGGGCTGGGCGGTTCGTTTCGCTATAAGCCCGGTCCCTTCCAATACAACGAGGCGCAGATGCGCGGGCGCATCCTGCGCCTGACCCCTTCGTTGCTTCGGCAGCGCGGTTTTGATATCCTAGTGTCGCATGCACCGGCTTACGGAATCGGAGACCTTCCGACCCGCACACATCGGGGCTTTGAGAGTTTTAACCGGCTGCTGGACAAGTATCACCCGCGGCTCTTTCTGCACGGGCATGTTCACCGCAATTACGGTCCCAAACTTCCTCAGAAAAGAGCGTATAACGACACATTGATTGTAAACGCTTACGGATACTGCGAGCTGGAACTGTGAAATCCGAAGGCAGAGCAGAATCACATAATTCAGAGGCGGCTTCCGAGACCATACGGAAGCCGCTTTCGTTTGCAAGGCCCAAAGCAAGCGGACAGGACTTGCCGTCCTCTGGTAAGATAGAAGAGATGAACGAAACGCGCGCTTCGGAGGAAGTAAGAACAGCGCCGTACTCCGTTCTGTCGGGCAAGAAACAAAAAGGGGGAGACAGGATGCATTTTTACATCACCGGCGACACACACGGAAACTTTTCGCGCATTGCGGCATTTTGCCGTACACAGCACACAACGCGGGAAGATGTGCTGATCATTCTGGGAGATGTCGGTCTCAACTATTTTCTGGACGAGAGAGATAAGCGGCTCAAGGAAAAGGTGGCGGCGCTCAACATCACCCTCTTTTGCATCCACGGAAACCACGAGGCGAGACCGTGGGAGGCGGAGGGTTATGAAGAGAAGCTGTGGATGGGTGCGCGCGTATACGCAGAACCCGACTATCCGAATCTGCTCTTTGCAAAGGACGGGGAAATCTATACAATGCGCGGAAAGCGTGTCCTCGCGATCGGCGGCGCTTATTCCGTAGACAAGGAATATCGCTTGCGCTACGGCTACCGCTGGTTTGAGAGCGAGCAGCCGAGCGAGGAAATCAAGGCCTATACGGAGGGGCAGCTCAAGGCGGCAGATTGGCGTGTCGACTATGTCCTTTCGCACACGGTGCCGCTTGACTTTGAGCCCGTGTGGAGCTTTCTTCCCGGCCTCGATCAATCGAAGGTCGATAAGCGCACGGAACAGTGGTTACAGACACTTTATGACAGACTGGACATACGCGAGGGCTGGTACGCGGGGCATTATCACTGTTGTTGTGAGAGAAACGGGCTCCGCATCCTGTTTGAAGACTACGGGGAAATCTGCTGCGAAGAGGAAACTTCGGCAGAGGGAGGCATGCCTACGGAGGGGACGCTATGAATATTCAAGAAGAACTCTTTGCGCTTCGGGACGAGGGATATGCGGCATTTCAACAAAAGTTAATACCGGGTGTTCCCGCGGAGCGCGTTATCGGCGTCCGGGTGCCGGAACTCAGGAAGCTCGCAAAGCAGGTTTCCAAAGACCCCTCCCGCGCGGCCTTTTTGGAAGAACTGCCGCATGCCTATTACGATGAAGACCTGCTCCACGCCCTCCTCATCGCAGAGGAGAAGGACTTTGCGCGCTGTCTCGAGGAGACAGAAGCCTTTCTGCCCTTCATAGACAACTGGGCGGTCTGCGATATTTTTTCGCCCAAGGTTTTTGCAAAGCACAAAGAGGAGCTGTTACAGCGCATCCGTATCTGGGCAAAATCGGAAAAAACCTATATCTGCCGCTTCGGAATCGGGATGCTGATGCAGCATTTTCTGGATGCGGATTTTGATGCCGCATATTTGGAAATCCCGGCGGCGGTGCAATCCGAGGAATATTATGTAAACATGATGCTCGCCTGGTTCTTCGCGACAGCGCTCGCAAAGCAGTGGGAGGCAACCATCCCCTATCTGGAAAACAAGAGACTTGCGCGGTGGACACACAATAAGGCGATACAGAAGGCGCGGGAGAGCTACCGCATTAGCGCAGAGCAGAAAGAGTACCTGAAAAGCTTGAAGTGCTGATTTGCTTCTCCTATCAAAAGGAATTTCACGGCGCCCTCTTCCGGGATGAGGAAGTGGCCTTCGTCTATGTCTACGAAAAGCCGGTGGACACGGAGGCTCTGAAGTTACAGCCCGAAGAGCTGGAGGGCGTGCTCTGGCAGGATTATGAGGAGGTCGCAGAGGCCGTGGCGCAGCGCAACCCCGCTTACTGCGTGCCGCGCGGCGGGCTTCTGCTGGTCGGGAAGTATCTGGGATTTTCGTGAAAATCAGGGCTTGCCAAGTACACTTGTCAAAAAGGAGGCGTTCCGATGAACAAGGAAGAAATTCTGGAGAGAAGCCGAAGAGAAAACGAGATACTGGACGAGAGAGAAAGGGATACACTTGATGCAAGCGGAAGGATGGCATTTCTGGTTGGCGGGATTATCTGTGCCCTTATCATTGCTTTGGAATGGAAATTCCGAGGGCGTATGCCCACGGAGGTCTGGGCTGTGTATGCTTCTATGTACGGAACAAATGAGCTGATTCAATATTTTCGACTCAGGAAAATATCGCATTTGATTTTTGCCTTGTTGCAACTCGCAATGGCGGTGTTATTTTTCGGGATATTTTTTATGAGCTTGGTCCGGTAAAGAGATGAATGATAGCTTAGTACTCAAAAACAAGCTGAAGGAAATGCGCGCAGAGAGGGGCTTATCGCAAGCGCAGCTGGCTGCAATGGTCGGCGTATCCCGCAATACCATCAGTTCCATTGAAACAGGGCAGTTCACGCCGACGGCAAAGTTGGCGTTGGTTCTTTGCCTGGCTTTGGATAAGAAATTCGAGGAGATTTTTTATTTCTAGAGATGCAAAGAGCTCCCTCCCGGATATCCGGAGCGGGGGCTTTGTTGTTGGCGGCAGGTCGCGCGGCAGACTTTTCCCGGTCGGAAAGTATCTGAAATATGGTAAACTGATTTCTGTGGAAAGTTGAAATTTTTACCTTGTGCATCACAGAAATGTGAGAGAGGAGTCCCTATGTTGGCAAACGGAACCAAAGCACCCGATTTTACCCTGCCGGATCAGAACGGGCAGCCGAGAAAACTCTCCGAGTATCTCGGGCAGCGTGTGATTCTCTATTTTTATCCGCGGGATATGACGGCCGGCTGCACGAAGCAGGCCTGCGCGTTTGCGGAGTTGTATCCGCAGTTTCGCGAGAAGGGCGCGGCAGTGCTCGGCATCAGCAAGGACAGTGTTGCCTCGCACAAGAAGTTTGAGGAAAAGTACGGGTTGCCGTTTGTGCTGCTCTCGGACCCCGAGAAGGCGGTAATTCAGGCCTACGATGTCTGGAAAGAAAAGAAGATGTACGGCAAGGTCTCAATGGGTGTGGTGCGGACCACCTATTTAATCGACGAGCAGGGCATCATCGTGAAAGGTTTTGAAAAGGTGAAACCCGCCGAAAATCCGGCGGATATGCTCGGAGAACTCGCATGAAAATACTCATCTCTCCGGCGAAAAAGATGCGCGTGCAGCGAGACAGCATAGCGCCCCGACATCTGCCGCAATATCTTTCGGAGACCGAGGAATTGCTCACCTGGCTCAGGGCGCGCTTGTATCCGGAGCTGAAGGCGCTCTGGGCTTGCAATGACAAACTGACTGCGGAAAATGCTGCCCGCCTCGCGGAGATGACGCTTCGGGACGCGGACACGCCCGCGCTGCTCGCCTATGAGGGCATTCAGTACCAATACATGGCACCGGAAGTGCTCGAAGACGCGGCGCTCGCCTATCTGGAGGAGAGACTCTGCATTCTGTCCGGCTTTTACGGCGTGTTGCGGCCGATGGACGCCGTGCTGCCTTATCGCCTGGAAATGCAAGCCAAGGCAGCCGTCGTGGGACACAAAAACCTCTATGCTTTCTGGGGCGACAAGCTGTATCGCGCCGTGCGGGATGAGAGCGGCGTCATCATCAACCTCGCCTCGAAGGAGTATTCGAAAGCGGTAGAAGCGCATTTACAGCCGGAGGACCGCTTCATCACCTGCGTATTCGGCGAACTTATAGGTGGTAAGGTCGTGCAGAAGGGGGTCTATGCGAAGATGGCGCGCGGGGAGATGGTGCGCTATCTCGCAGAGACAGGCGCGGAGCAACCGGAGGAACTGAAAGGCTTTTCGCAGAGCGGCTATGCTTTCCGGGAGGAACTTTCCACCGAGACAAGTTATGTTTTTGCGCGGAAACCCGGGACTTACGAGGACATTTGATTCTGGGCAGCGTACCCAAGGCTCTGCAAAAGGGTGAGAAAAGCGCTCGGTGAGAGAAGAAGCAGCGAGTCGGTAAGTTAGGAGAGAGATTAGGGGACAGGAGGAGAGTGGCATGCACTTGAACACAGAACAGAGCGTATTCCTGCTCTGGATAGCGGCGCTGAGTTGTATCGGTTTTTTGCTCTTTGGTCTGGACAAGCGGAGAGCAGTGCGCGGTGCCTGGCGCATTCCCGAGCGGACACTCTTATTCAGTGCCTTTCTCGGCGGCGCACCGGGCGCGCTCTTTGGCATGCATTTCTTTCGGCATAAGACGCAAAAGCAGAAGTTTCGCATTTTGGTGCCGCTTGCCTTCTTACTCTGGGGCTGGCTTGCGTATCGGGTATTTGCGTAAAAGAAGAGGACAGCACATGCGTGCGGTCCTCTTCTTTTATGCTGTATTCGCCTCAGAAGCTGATGTCCGTAGGCTTTAACTTATCCGCTTCTGTGGTGGGGCGGAGTACTTTGCAGGGGACACCCGCCGCAGACGGTCACATTGGTCCCGATCCGGACGCGGTCCTCGATTGTAATCGGCGCGGAAGAACCGATGCCCTCTGCCCGCTGTGCCGGATCGATTGCATGCCCCGAGCAGCAAGACACACGCCCGGGGCAATAAAGACACCGGCGCCGATATGTACCGGCGAGGTATCAAGAATCACACAGTTGTAGTTCAGAAAGGCAAGGCCATGTGTGTGAATGTTAAAGCCGTAGTCGCAGTGAAAGGAGGGCTCAATAAAGGTCTGCGGATTATAGCTGCCAAACAACTGCTGTAGGATGGCCCGGCGCCTTTCTTCTTCCCGGGGCGCGGTCTGATTGTATTCCCGGCAAAGCTGTTTTGCCTTGTCCTGCAGATGCGCGGGTGCGCCTTCGTAGCTGTTGTGATAGGGTTGCAGAGATTGCATGCGTTCTAACGGCGTTATAAAGAGTTCCCTTCAGGATTCGTTTCGCGCAGTATGGTATAGCCCTGATCGTTTACCAGGACTGCCTCGTGATTGTTGAGCGGAATCAGCTTCAACGAATTCCGGTAGCGCTGTAGGGTTTCACGGGAGCTTGTCTCAAAGGGATATTCTCCCAAATGCGGAAGCACGGAGTGGTCAAATACATTGAGGGCCGTGTAATCTGTGAGCTCGGGTGCGACGGTTTTGTCGTCCATAATCTGATTGTATTCAATATCGGGTGAGGTGATGATTGCGCCCGCGGATTCACCGATATAGAACATGCCTTCCCGGATGCGGCGCGCGAGCAGCTCTGTGAGATGCTTCTTTTTGAGCTCCTGCAGGAGATAAAAGGTATTGCCGCCGGATATGCAGACACAGGTTGTGCGCTCTAGCTCCTGTACCAGCACGGGTTCTTCGAATTTAGAGATATCGAGCAAATGCAGCTGATAGCCTAAGTCCTCCAGCATCGCAATCCCCTCGTCAATAAAACCGGTATATGGTTCCACATTTCCGGCTGTGGGAATAAAAGTAATTGTCTTGGATGACAATTTGGAAAGATAGTTTGCCGTGATTGTTTTTGTGCCGGCAAGATAGGATACAAGCAATAGTTCCATTCAAAAACCTCCTGACCGCGGGGCGGTCTTCATTCGGAAACAGGGGCAGTGTTATCTTCTTCCGTTAACACCGCGTGCTCTTTACCTTCCCCTGCGTTTAGGGCAGCAATGCCGCGGCGCAGGTGGGCCATGTTGCTCTCGCTGCAGAAAGAATCGGCACAGCGATTGTGGACATCTTTTTTGCATCAGAGTCCGGTTTCAAAGAATCGATCGTTGTTTGCGACACCATAGGCTCCCTTATTTAGCATTCATAAAAAAGCGCACATCCGCACCGTTTCCAGCGTAGATGTGCGCTCTTTTTGGTGATGGAGATGACGGGAGTCGAACCCGTGTCCAAAAACCGATTCCCCGTTCTTCTACTATCATAGTCGGCTGTTTGACATTCCCTCTGCCGCGCGGGAGCAGACGCCCTCGCGGTTTTGGTAGCTTCATGTTACGCCCTTGCGCGCAAAGCTTAACGCAAGTCGTTTCTCACAATGTTGACGCCCGGGTCCCGAAGTGTGAGTGCTTCAGGTCGGACGGCAAGCCCTTAGGCTGCGTATGCTAAATTTTCGTTAGCGTTTGTATTTAAGTTTGCCGTTTAACGCACCGCATGCGGATAGCTTCACCGGCTGCACGGTCCCTGTCGAAACCGGTACATCCCCGAATAGGCATAAATTATACCATACTCAAGCCTATATCACAAGCTTAGAATGCGGAGACCAGGAGCTTTTCGTCGCGGTATTCGACGAGGAAGATGCGGTTCAGATCGCGGTAGCCCATATCGGCGAGGGTCTCCGTGAGCCAGGTTTCGTCCTTGCCGATAATTTCCAGAATGTCCGTCTGAATCTGCCCGTCGGTGACCAGCGGATACTTCGGATTTTCTTCGCCGTAAGGGATGATTAAGAGCTGGCCGTTCTGCTCGACGACAACGCGCTGCAAATCCTCCCAGTAGTAGTAGCCCGCTGCGCGGAGCTTGAAGGAGAGGTCGTGCGCGGAGAGACCGGCGCGGCGGCAATTTGCGATGTTCAGTTTGCCGTGGTTCACAAGCACCAAGGGCTGGCTGTCGAGCAGCTGTCCCATGAAGCGGTTGTTGGTCTTGATCCACTTGAGGCCCAGGATCACAATGCACCAGAGGAGCAGAATCAGAATGTACTGCAGCACGGTGATGGCACTGTTATAGATGGTGCCGCCGATGATACCACCGAGTACATAGTTCTGAATCTGGTCGGAGGCGTTCGAGGGCGCAAGGTTTCCCTTTCCGCTGATGTTGATGACGAAGGAGAGGGAGAGAAGACCGATCAAGAGCTTGATTGCGACGAGAAAATAAAAGTTACTGAAAAAAGAAAACATAATCAAAATCCTCGTAGGCGATGCGTGAGAGTGGGCACTTCATTCGCGGATGAATTCCGGCTCTGTGCCGAGCAGTTCCATGGGTTCCAGATTGCAACTTGTATCGTTGATGAAGAGCACGCGGTAGTACTTGCCCTTCGCGAAAATGATGGGATTCCCGGAAAATTCCGTGGCGTTTAGGAAGACCTCTTCCGCGGGGACATCCAGCTCTTTGGCGATGCGTTCCACCGAGTGGATTGCGAGTTCCGCCCGCTGGCCACTCGCCTGCATTTCCCGGTAGCGGTTAATCTGCAGGAGTCCCATGGTAATCAAGAGGAGCAGGGCAATCAGTGCGAGTTCCCGGTAGCGGGAAATCTGTTTGTCCTTAAAGTAGCGTATGCCGTTGAAGAGCAGCACCAGAAACAGAATGGCTGCAATGACCAGCTGAACGCGGTTCATGCCGATATTGCGACGGAGCAGGAACTCATAGGAATAAAATTTCATAGAACACTCCGAGAGGGCGCTGTACGCCCTGAGACAGTTACAGTGAGTGACAGGCCGATTCTACCACAGGACAGGGCAAAAAGAGCAAGCCCTTTTTGACAGAATTCGGCAGATGTTAATTGTTATATAGAAGCATGGACTAAAATTAAGGGAAGCTTAATAAAGGCATTGAAGTTCTGCGCGGAGCGGACGGAATCGCATTGCGGGGAGGGCGCTTATTCTTGAAAAGACTTGTTATTTTGTGTATGATTTCCCCATACGGGTTTGTGTCGTTGCCCGGGATTGCTCAGACAGGAGGATAACATGAACTACGCAGAGGAATCACTGAAAAAGCATTACGAGTGGAAGGGTAAGATCAAAGTTATCACGGATATTCCGGTCAAGACCTCGGAAGATTTATCGCTCGCTTATACGCCGGGTGTGGCACAGCCCTGCCTGGAGATTCAGAAGGACGTGAACAAGTCTTATGAACTCACGAGACGCTGGAATCTGTGCGCGGTCGTGACGGACGGCACGGCGGTTCTGGGTCTCGGCGACATCGGCCCGGAGGCAGGCATGCCGGTCATGGAGGGCAAGTGTGTGCTCTTCAAGGCCTTCGGCGATGTGGATGCATTCCCGCTCTGCATCAAGTCCAAGGACGTGGACGAGATTGTCAATACGATTTACCTGCTCTCTGGTTCCTTCGGCGGTGTGAACCTCGAGGACATCGCGGCGCCGCGCTGCTTTGAAATCGAGCGCAAGCTGAAGGAAAAGTGCGATATTCCGATTTTCCACGACGACCAGCACGGCACGGCAATCGTGGTGCTCTCGGGTCTCATCAATGCGTTGAAGGTGGTCGGCAAGGACAAGGAGAAGGTTAAGGTCGTCGTGAACGGCCCGGGCAGCGCCGGCATTGCGGTCTCGAAGCTCTTGCTCTCCTACGGCTTTAAGAACCTGACACTCTGCAACCGCGAGGGCATCATGACCGAGAACTCGAAGGACCTCAACTGGGCGCAGAAGGAAATGCTCGAGGTCACGAACCTGGATCATAAGACCGGCACACTGAAGGACGCACTGGTCGGCGCAGACATCTTCCTCGGCTTCTCCGGCCCGAACATGGTCACCGAAGAGATGGTGCGGAGCATGAACAAGGATGCGATTATCTTTGCCTGCGCAAACCCGACGCCGGAAATTTTCCCGGACGAGGCGAAGAAGGGCGGCGCAAAGGTCATCTCGACCGGCAGATCGGACTTCCCGAACCAGATTAACAACGTGCTCGTGTTCCCGGGTCTGTTCCGCGGTGCGTTCGATGTCCGCGCGAAGGACATCAACGAGGAGATGAAGATGGCGGCGGCTGTCGCAATCGCAAATCTGATTTCGGACGATGAAGTCAACGAGAACAATATCATCCCGAAGGCCTTCGATCCGCGTGTCAAGGAAGTGGTCGCAAAGGCTGTCGCGGAAGCGGCGAGACGCACGGGCGTCGCGAGAATCTGAGGCGGATTGCAACATTTTTCGCGGCAAAGGCAGGCAAACAGGGCAAGATAGAAAGAAGGATGTAACATGGCAAAACACACCATTCTGTACGGTTGCGGTCACATTGCAGCGGCAGAGGTTGAGGGGAATGAATACGAACAGCAGGAGAAGCTCGACTACTTGAAGATTTGCGGACGCTGCCCCGCCTGCGAAAAAGCATACCGGAGCGCACACCCGTCGCTTCAGAAAGCGTAAGGTGACGCATGCAGCTCTGGATTTCCGGCACGGGTTCCGCCCTGCCGAAAAAGGTAGTGACGAATGATGATCTCGCAAAGGTCATTGAGACGAGCGACGAGTGGATTTATTCCCGCACCGGCATACGGCAGCGGCATGTCGCCGATGAGATGGAGAGTGTCGAGAGCCTCGGCCGGGCGGCGGCGGAACGGGCCCTCGAAATGGCCGGTGTCTCCGCCGAGGAAATCGGCCTCATCATCGTCGGCACCTGCACGGACGGCAATGTGACGCCGAGCGCAGCCTGCCAGATTCAGGCGGCAATCGGCGCGATGAATGCGGTCGCTTTCGACATCAATGCGGCGTGCTCGGGCTTTCTCTACTCGCTTCGGACGGCGGAGGGTCTCATGCGCACCGGCCTCGCGACGAAGGCGCTGGTGATCGGCGGTGACCTCGTGACCCGCTATATCGACTGGCAGGACAGAACCACCTGCGTGCTTTTCGGCGACGCGGTCGGCGCTGTGGTGCTCGAGGCGACCGAGGACAGCGCGAAGGGAGATATTCTGGGCTCCGCGCTCGGCGCGGACGGCGTGAAGGGACACAACCTGACGGGGCGCACGGACCCGGACAACCATTTCCTGCACATGAACGGTCAGGAAGTGTTCCGCTTTGCGGTTCGCACCGTGCCGCTCTGCATTGAGGAGGCGCTGCAAAACGCGGGGGTCGACAAAAAGGATGTGAGCGCCTATGTGCTGCACCAGGCGAACTCCCGCATCATTGAGGCGGTCGCGAAGCACCTCGGCGAGCCGCTCGAAAAATTCCCGATGAATCTCTCGGACACGGCCAACACCTCGGCGGGCAGCATCCCGACCCTGTTTGACCGTCTGAACCGCGAGGGCAAGTTAAAACGGGGCGATATTCTGGTGCTTTCCGGCTTCGGCGGCGGTCTCACCTGGGGTGCGACCGTGATACGGTATTGACGGATACGCTATTGACGTAGGGCAGAGAATCGGTTAAAAAAGTAGTGAACAATATTGACAAAGCAATGACAAGTGTCAATTAACTTGTCCCAACAAAGGAGAATAACATGTTTGAAAAGGTAAAGCAGATGATCGCAGAGCAGCTCAGCGCAGACGAGAACAGCATCACCGAGGAGACTTCCTTCAAGGACGATCTCGGCGCGGATTCCCTGGATCTGTTCCAGCTCGTCATGGCAATGGAGGATGAGTTCAAGGTTGAGATTCCGAGCGAGGATCTTGAGAAGCTCAACACGGTCGGCGATGTCATGAAGTACCTGAAGGACAAGGGCGTCGAGGAATGAACACAAGAGTGACAGAGCTCCTCGGCATACGCTATCCCATCATTCAGGGTGGGATGGCGTGGGTCGCCGAGCAGCATCTCGCGGCGGCGGTGAGTGAGGCCGGCGGCCTCGGCCTCATCGGCGGTGCGAGCGCGCCTGGAGAAGTGATTCGCGATATGCTCCGAGACGCAAAGCGCCTCACGGACGCACCGGTCGGCGTCAATGTCATGTTGATGTCGCCCCACGCGGACGATGTTGCGCGCGTTGTGATAGAAGAGGGCGTCAAGGTTGTGACGACCGGCGCCGGTATGCCGAGCAAGTACATGGAAGACTGGAAAAAGGCGGGCATCAAGGTCATTCCGGTGGTCGCTTCGGTCGCGCAGGCGCGCATCATGGAGCGCCTCGGCGCGGATGCCGTGGTCGCGGAGGGCACGGAGTCTGGCGGTCACATCGGTGAGGCGACCACGATGACCCTGCTCCCGCAGGTCGTGGACGCCGTGAAGATTCCGGTCATCGGTGCGGGCGGCATTGCCGACGGCAGAGGAATGATGGCGGCTTTCATGCTCGGTGCATCGGGCGTGCAGATAGGCACGCGCTTTGTCGCGAGCACCGAGGCAGTCGTGAGCGAGGCTTATAAGAACCGCATTGTGAAGGCGAAGGATATCGACAGCACGGTGACGGGCAGAACCTACGGTCACCCGGTGCGCAGTCTCCGGAACGACATGACGCGCGAGTACACGCGCCTCGAGGCAGAGGGCAAGAGCTTTGAAGAGCTCGAATACCTGACTCTAGGTTCGCTTCGGAAGGCCGTGCAGGAGGGCGATGTAATTCGCGGCACGGTCATGGCAGGACAGATTGCGGGTCTCATTCAGGACATCAAGCCCTGTCGGGAGATTATTGAGGACATGATGCGCGAGTGTCATGAGCTCGCGAGAAAGGCGGCGGACTTTGTCTAAGAAGGCATTTTTGTTTCCGGGACAGGGCGCACAGAAAATCGGTATGGGGCAGAGTTTTTACGAGGCCGATGCCGATGCGCGCGCGGTCTTCGAGGAGGCCTCGGAGATTCTCGGCTACGATATGAAGGCGCTCTGTTTTGAAGAAAACGAGAAGCTGAATTTGACGCAGTACACCCAGCCTGCGATGGTCACGACCGGCATTGCGATTCTGAAAGTGGTTGAAAAGCACGGTCTCACGCCGGACACGGCGGCAGGCTTAAGTCTCGGCGAGTACGAGGCACTCTTCGCGGCGGGTGCGCTCTCGGAACGGGATGCGATTCGCGTGGTTGCGCGGCGCGGCGAACTCATGGAAGCAGCGGTTCCGGCCGGTATCGGCGCAATGGCGGCGGTGCTCGGCGCGGAGGCGGCGCTGATTGAGGAGACACTTTCGGACATTCCGGAAGTCTGGATTGCCAATTACAACTGTCCGGGGCAGATTGTCATTTCGGGCAAGAAAGAGGCGGTCGAGGCAGCGGCGGAGGCTCTCAAGGCGAGAGGCGTGAAGCGCGTGCTCATGCTGAACGTGAGCGGTCCCTTCCACTCCGGCCTACTCAGAGAAGCCGGTGAGGAGCTCGGCAAGGTGCTTGCGGAGACAGAAATTCATCCGCTTCGCATTCCGTACTACGCGAATGTGACCGGCGACAAAGTCGAGGATGCGGCGAAGGTCAGAGAGCTGTTGACCGAACAGGTCTACAGTTCGGTGCGCTTTGAGCAGAGCATCCGCAATATGCTCGCAGCGGGCGTGGATACCTTCTATGAGCTGGGTCCCGGCAAGACGCTCGCGGGCTTTGTGAAGAAGATTGACAGAGCGGCAACGGTCGTGAACATTGAGACCATGGAGGATCTGGCTAAGTTATGAGCGATTTGAGCGGTAAGGTAGCGCTGGTCACCGGCGCATCGCGCGGCATCGGCAGAGCCATTGCCGTGCGCCTCGCCTCTCTCGGCGCTGTGGTGGCGTTAAACTACAACGGCTCCGAGGCAAAGGCTGAGGAAGTGCGCGCAGAGATCGAGGCTGCGGGCGGCAAGGCATTTTTGATTCAGGCAAATGTGAGCGAGGAAGCGGATGTGCTCCGCATGTTCGAGGAAGTGCTATCGAAAGAAAACCGGATTGACATTCTCGTGAACAATGCCGGCATCACCCGCGACGGTCTCCTGATCGGCATGAAGGAGGCGCAGTTCGACGAGGTCTTAAAGACCAATCTCTACGGCGCTTATTTCTGCATGCAGCAGGCGGCAAAGAAGATGCTTCGCCAAAAGAGCGGCCGCATTGTCAACATTTCCTCCTACTCGGGGCTTCATGGCAACGCGGGACAGATGAATTACGCGGCGGCAAAGGCGGGCCTTGTCGGCATGACCAAGACCGCGGCGCGCGAGCTCGGTAGCAGAGGCATCACAGTCAATGCGGTGGCACCGGGCTTTATTGACACCGACATGACGGCGGTGCTCAGTGACAAGTCAAAAGAGGCGATTCTCTCGGGCGTTCCGCTGGGACGCATGGGCAGCGCGGACGATGTGGCAGCAGCCGTCGCTTTCTTCGCGGGAGATGAGGCTTCCTATATTACCGGACAGGTTCTGTCCGTTGACGGCGGACTCTCTATTTAAGAGTTTCCGCCGTTCTTTGAAACCAGGCAACGCGGCTTTGCAGGAGAACGCAATACATGGAAAAGAGAAGAGTGGTTGTGACCGGACTCGGCGCTGTGACGGCAATCGGTATCGGCGCGGAGGCGTTTTGGAACTCGCTGAAAGCGGGACAGGTCGGAATTGACCGCATCACCCAGTTCGACACGGAGAAGTTCAAAGTGAAACTTGCCGCCGAAGTCAAGGACTTCAAGGCGGCAGATTTTATGGACGTGAAATCGGCGCGCCGCATGGAGCGTTTTTCGCAGTTTGCCGTCGCGGCGGCAAAGGAGGCGCTTGCGGACAGCGGCCTGGATCTCACGAAGGAAGATCCCTACATGGCCGGTTGTGCGATCGGTTCGGGCATCGGCGCTCTGCAGTCGGTTGAGCGTGAGTATAACCGCATGATCACCAAGGGGCCGAACATGGTCAATCCGCTGTTTGTCCCGATGATGATCAGCAACATGGCGGCGGGCAATGTCGCAATCCAGTGCGGGCTGAAGGGCAAGAACATCAACATTGTGACGGCCTGTGCTTCCGGCACGCACAATGTGGGCGAGGCGTTCCGCACGATTGCGCACGGCGATGCGGACATCATGCTCGCGGGCGGCACGGAAGCCTGCATCACACCGATCGGCGTGGCGGGTTTCATGCAGCTCACGGCGCTCAGCACTTCGGAGGATCCGAAGCGCGCTTCGATTCCGTTTGACAAGGAGCGGAACGGCTTCGTGATCGGCGAGGGCGCGGGTATTCTGGTGCTCGAGGAACTTGAGCACGCCCTGAAGCGCGGCGCAAAGATTTATGCCGAGATGGCGGGCTACGGCGCGACCTGTGACGCAAACCACATCACTTCCCCGCTCGAGGACGGCTCGGGTGCGGCCGAGGCAATGCGCTTTGCGCTCCGCGACGCGGGCCTCAAGCCGGAGGACATCGACTATATCAACGCGCACGGCACCTCCACGCACTTAAACGATCTCTCGGAGACGATTGCAATCCGGAGCGCCTTCGGTGCGGCGGCAGATAAGCTCGCGGTCAGCTCCACGAAGTCGATGATCGGTCACCTGCTCGGCGCGGCGGGCGGCGTCGAGGCAGTGGTGCTCGCAAAGAGCGTGCAGGAGGACTTTGTCCACGAGACTGCGGGTCTCGCGGTCGATGATCCGGAGTGCGACCTCGACTATGTGAAGGGCAAGGGGCGCGCTGTGCAGGTGCGCGCGGCGCTCAGCAACTCGCTCGGCTTCGGCGGTCACAACGCGTCTATCATCATGAGAAAGTACGAGGCGTGACATGCAGGTAAAGCTTGGCATCAAAGAAATCGAGAAGATACTGCCGCACCGGCATCCGTTTTTGCTGGTCGACTGCATCACGGAACTGGAGCCCGGCGTGCGCGCCGAGGGCTATAAGGCAGTGAGTTTTGACGAATCTTACTTCCGGGGACACTTTCCGGGAGAACCGGTCATGCCGGGCGTCCTGATTATCGAGGCGCTCGCACAGACCGGCGCGGTTGCGATTCTCTCGCAGGAAGAAAATGCGGGGAAGACAGCCTACTTCGGCGCGGTGGATCACGCGCGCTTTCGGCGGAAAGTCGTGCCGGGCGACCGGCTGAGACTCGTCTGTGAAATTGAGAAGGTGAAGGGGCCTGTCGGCAAAGGCAAGGCGACAGCATACGTAGAGGATGAGAAGGCGGTGGAAGCAGAACTCACCTTTATCCTCGGAAAGTGACAGGGGAAAATGCGCATCGATTTTTTCAAGCGAAATACGACGGAAGCAGAACCGGAAGTAAAGCAGTGGAAGTGCAAAAAGTGCGGTGCGGTGCACAGCGTGCAGGAAGTGCGGGCAAATGACTTTGCCTGCCCGAGCTGCGGCACCCTGGTCCGCATTCATGCGAAGCGCAGAATCAAGCTGCTCGCGGATCCCGGCAGTTTCGAGGAGTGGAATCAGGAACTCCCGGTCGTGAACCCGCTCGATTTCCCGGACTACGAGCAGAAGCTCTGGGAAGTCAAGGAGACCACGGGACTCAATGAGGCGGTCGTGACCGGAAAAATCACAATCGACGGCATTCCGGTCGCCATCGGTGTCTGCGACGCGCGCTTTTTGATGAGCTCTATGGGCCACAACCTGGGCGAAAAAATTGCGCGCATGGCAGAGCGCGCCGCGGAGGAAAAGCTCCCGGTGATTCTCTACGCCTGCTCGGGCGGCGCGAGAATGCAGGAGGGCATCATCTCCCTCATGCAGATGGTCAAGACCTCGGAGGCGCTTGGCAGACTGCAGGAGAGCGGCCAGCTCTTCATTTCGGTGCTGACCGATCCGACCATGGGCGGCGTGACCGCAAGTTACGCGATGCTCGGCGACATTATTCTCGCGGAGCCAGGCGCGCTGATCGGCTTTACGGGTGCCCGCGTGATTCAGCAGACCATAGGCGGCAAGCTCCCGGAGGGCTTCCAGCGTTCGGAATTTTTGTTGAAGCACGGCTTCACGGATGCGATTGTGCCGCGGCGCGACCAGAGAGCCGTGCTTGCCCACATTCTGCGCCTCCATGTGCGCGGCGCTGCCGAGCTCTCGGCGGAAGAGGCGGTGGAAGCCGTTGAATTTGAGGCGGCCGAGCATGTCAACGAGGGAACGGCGGCGGAAGTGAAGCCGCAGAAGGCACCGGGTTTTTTGCAGGCGGCGGCCTCGGCCATTCAGAATCTACAGCGCTTCGCGCTCGGACAGAGAGAGGATGAGAGCGACGAAGCAGCGCGCACGGACCTGCCCGAGGGCACGGTGCGGAGCGCCTGGGAGACAGTCAAACTGTCCCGCGCAAAGGACAGAGCGCACGCGATGGATTACATCGACGCCCTGTTCCCGGACTTTATGGAACTCCACGGCGATCGTTGCTTCGGGGACGATGAGGCCGTAATCGGCGGCATCGCCTCGTTCCACGGCATTCCGGTCACGGTGATCGGCATCCAGAAGGGCAGAGACTTCCTCGAAAACAAGAGAAGGAACTTCGCAATGCCGAATCCCGAGGGCTATCGGAAGGCACTCCGCCTCATGAAGCAGGCCGAGCGCTTCAAGCGCCCCGTGATCTGCTTTGTGGATACGCCGGGTGCCTACTGCGGCATCGGCGCGGAGGAGAGAGGCCAGGGCCAGGCAATCGCCGAGAATCTGCAGAAGATGGCGGCGCTGAAGACCCCGATTCTCTCGATTATCATCGGCGAGGGTTCGAGCGGCGGCGCACTCGGCGTCGCGACGGCAAACGAAGTCTGGATGATGGAGAACGCGGTCTACTCGATTTTGTCGCCGGAGGGCTTTGCCGCGATTCTGTACCGCGACGGCAAGCAGGCAGAGCGCGCCGCGGAAAATATGCGCCTGACTTCCAAGGATCTTCTGGAGCTCGGCGTCATCGAAAAGATTATTCCGGAGAAAGAACCGGCGACCTTTGAAAACATCCGCGACATCGCGCGGGAACTGGAGCCCGAACTTCTCGACTTTATCGGCCGCTACGGCGCAATGAGCCGCGAGGAACTCGCAAACCAGCGCTACGAGCGCTTCCGGAAGTTCTGAGGAGGTTCTGCATGCGACAGGAAAAACGGACAGCGCTCCTTCTTCTCTCCGTTTCTCTGCTGCTCTTTGCGGGCTGCGGACAGAAAAAGAGCAAAGAGACGACAAACAGCGCGGTGCCCGGCACGGAGTCTGTGAGCGAAGAGAGTGCGGCGACCGGTACGGCAGCGGAAGCGGAAGAGACGCTCAGTGGCGTGGTGCTCGAGGCGTCGATGAACGGCTTCACGCTGCAGAATAAGGACCGGGGGCTTATCTATATCGCGACCGGCGAGGACGCCGCCGAGAAACCGGATCTCACGAGACTGGCAAACGGCATCGTGCCGGGAGAGGGTATACGCTTGCTCGGCAAGACCGAGGACGGAACTTTTCAGCTCAGCGCCGCGGCCGATGAGGCGACGGCGCTCGGCGATAAGGATGCGCTCTACAAGGTCGGGCAGGCGCTGCTCGCGGTGCGGGACAAGAATCCGGACGCGCTCGCCAGCATGGCGACCTACCCGCTGTATCTCGGACTGGCGTCCGGCAATGAGGTCGACAACAAAGACGAGTTATTGCAGAAGTATACGGCAGAGCAGATTTTCACCGATGCGTTCTGTGAATCTGTCCTGCACGCCGATCTCTTAACAATCAAGGCGGCCGACGGAAATCTGGTCGTCTCAGCCGACGGCGGCAGACCGAATATGATTTTCACCAAGACCGACGCAGGCTATAAGCTCAGCGCCGTGAATGTCACAAAATAAGAGAGGAGACGCCCCATGAGCGAGGACAAGAAAGCAATGGAAGCGGCAACAGAGGAAGCAGCGGGCGGCGAGCGCCGCGAGAAGAACTTCATCGAGAATGAAATTGACAAGGATCTGGCATCGGGAAGATATTCGCATGTTCAGACGCGCTTCCCACCGGAGCCGAACGGCTACCTGCACATCGGGCACGCAAAGTCGATTCTCTTGAATTCCGGTCTTGCGGAGGAGTATCACGGTCTTTTTAACCTCCGCTATGACGACACGAATCCGACCAAGGAGAAGTGGGAGTTTGTCGAGTCCATCCGCGCGGATGTCGAGTGGCTCGGCGCAAAGTTTGACGACCGCATCTTCTTTGCCTCCAACTACTTTGAGACCATGTACGAGTGCGCGGTCAAGCTGATTAAGAAGGGCAAGGCCTTTGTCTGCGATCTGACCGCGGATCAGATCCGCGAGTACCGCGGCGACTTCAATACGCCCGGCAAGGAGAGCCCGTACCGGAATCGCTCGGTCGAGGAGAACTTAAAGCTCTTTGAGGAGATGCGCGAGGGCAAGTACGCGGACGGCGAGAAAGTGCTCCGCGCGAAGATCGACATGGCTTCGCCGAACATTAACATGCGGGATCCGGTCATCTACCGCATTGCGCACCTCTCCCACCAGAACACCGGTGACAAGTGGTGCATCTACCCGATGTACGACTTCGCACATCCGATTGAGGACGCGGTCGAGCACATCACCCACTCAATCTGCACGCTGGAGTTCGAGGATCACCGCCCGCTCTACGACTGGGTCGTGAACGAGTGCGAGTTCGAGGAGCCGCCGCGCCAGATTGAGTTTGCAAAGCTCTACCTCACGAATGTCGTGACCGGCAAGCGCTACATCAAAAAACTCGTTGAGGACGGCATTGTGGACGGCTGGGACGACCCGCGCCTGGTCTCGATTGCTGCGCTGCGCCGCCGCGGCTATACGCCGGAGTCGATTAAGCGCTTCGTGGAGCTGGTCGGCGTCTCGAAGGCAAATTCTTCGGTTGATTCCGCGATGCTCGAGTACTGCATCCGCGAGGACTTAAAGCTCTCCCGCGCGCGGATGATGGCGGTCTTAAAGCCGCTCAAGCTGATTATCGACAACTATCCGGGGGGACAGACCGAGGACCTCGTGATGCCGAATAACCTCGAGAATCCGGAACTCGGCAGTCGCGTGATTCCGTTCGGCAGAGAGCTCTGGATTGAGGAGGACGATTTCCGTGAGGAGCCGCCGAAGAAGTACTTCCGCCTGTTCCCGGGCAATGAAGTGCGTCTCATGGGCGCTTACTTTGTGAAGTGCGTCGGCGTCGACAAAGATGAAACCGGCAAGGTGGTCGCCGTGCACTGCACCTACGACCCGGAGACCAAGAGCGGCACGGGCTTTGAGGGCAGAAAGGTGAAGGGAACCATTCACTGGGTCAATGCTTCGACCGCTGTCAATGCCGAGTGCCGCCTCTACGAGAACCTGGTCGATGAGGAGAAGGGCAAGCTCGACGCAAACGGCAACCTGAACTTAAATCCGAATTCCCGCATCATCTTAAAGGATTGCAAACTGGAGCCGAACTTTGACGGCGCCAAGGCCTATGACAGCTACCAGTTCGTGAGAAACGGCTTCTTCTGCGTGGATTCGAAGGATTCCCGTCCGGACAGCCTTGTCTTTAACCGCATTGTCTCGCTGAAGAGCAGCTTTAAGCTCTGAGACGAAAAGAGACAAGCATAAAAGCAAAGCGCGGGCAGCCTTAAGCGCTTGCTGCGCCGAAACTTTGGCGCATACCGCTGTTTCTGAGAAGGAAAGAAGAGTGATATATGATAGATTTGGACTTGCGCTCCTGTGAGCTCTGTCCGAGACTCTGTCGCGTCAATCGGGAAGAGAAGCCGGGTGCCTGCGGATGCAGCGCCCGGCTTCTTGCCGCAAGGGCGGCGCTCCACTTCGGAGAGGAACCCTGTATCAGCGGCACCGAGGGCTCCGGCACTGTCTTTTTTTCGGGCTGTAATCTGCACTGCGTCTTCTGTCAGAACCATAAAATAAGCCGGGAGCGCTACGGCAAAGCGCTGACGGCAGTGCGGCTCGCGGATATTTTCCGGGAACTCGAGGCAAAGGGCGCAAACAATATAAACCTCGTGACGCCGACGCCCTGGGCCACGGAGATCGTGAAGGCCCTGGAGCTCTACCGCCCGACTGTGCCGGTGCTCTACAATACCTCGGGCTATGAGCGGGTCGAAGTGCTCAGGGAGCTCGAAGGCCTGGTCGATGTCTGGCTGCCGGACTATAAGTATGCGGACAGCGCACTCGCTGCACGCTTTTCCGGTGCGGCGGATTATCCGGCGGTTGCGCGGGCGGCGCTGCAGGAGATGTACCGGCAGAGCGGCAACCTCACATTAAATAAAGAAGGAAAGGCAGTCCGCGGGGTGATGATACGGCATCTCGTGCTGCCGCTGCACTTAAAAAACAGCTTTGCGATCCTGGATGACATCGCAGCGCTGTTTGGGACAGAGCAGTATGTGAGCCTCATGTTTCAGTATACGCCCTTTGTAAAGACGCGTTTTCCGGAACTGAACCGCGCGCTGACCGGACGGGAGAGAGCGCGCGCCGAGACGTTTTTTTTGCAATGCGGTTTCCGGAACGGCTATATCCAGGAGGCGGACAGCAAGGGCAGCCGCTTCCTGCCGGACTTTAATTTAGAGGGCATATAGCGTTTAGCGGGAATATAGCGTGATGGGACAAAGCGAGAGCAAAACCGGGCAGTGATTCATCCATGCCGGATTGACATGGGTTGATCGGTCGGAATGTAAAAAAAAGAAAACCGCGCCGCAGAGAGGTACTTACCTCTCTGCGGCGCGGTTTGTTTTATTCTTCCTCCGTGATCTCGGTAGCGCGCTTTGCGCTGCTGCCGGCTGCTGCATAGGACTTCGCGAGAATGTTCTCGGAGGTGATTTCCTCCGCCGCGCTGTCTGCGGCCGCCTCGGCGGTCTCACGCACGGTCTCGGTTGCGGTCTCTGCCGTCGCCTGTGTTTCCGCTGCCTTCTCGCCGGAAGCCGCCTGCAGGTTGTCGGCGAGAATGTTGCCGACATCCCTTAACATGCCCGCAGCACTCGAGACCATACCCTTCGCCGCCTCCAGTGTGTTCTGGGCCGCCGCCGTGAACTCACCGCGGTTTGCGTTCAGCGAGACATAGTTCCGGTTCGGTGTCTCGGTGTGCGGGGCGTGATCGCTCTCACCGTCCTCTTCGTAGTCGTGGAATTCTTCGTCCAGATCGCGGTGGAACTCACTGTACTGGCGGTAGTAGGAGACAGCTGCCGCCGCAGCGCCCGCAATCAGTGCGAGGCGCGCAAGTCTTCCCAATAATTTAGCCATGCTTAAAACTCCTCTCTCAATCTTTTCTAGTAGTGTAAGCCAGAATGCCCAAAAAGAAAAGCCGTAAGCGCGCCCAAGCGGCGCAAAAAGAGGGAAAACGAAAAAAGGCACCTGTATGTCGAAGAGAATAGTGGATAAGACAGGTCTGCTATCGGGAGGATTGTGAAACACTACCAGTAAAATAGAAAGATTTAGATGAAACATAGAGAAAACGACAGTTAGCCTCGGAGAATAAATAGAGAAAATCACGAAAATCGAAAAAACAGTCCCGCTTGTCAGAACATCTATAGACAGAAATAGGCAGTCGTGATACATTGATTAAGAAAGTATTAATGTGCAGAAGGGGGCTCAGCAACCTTCTGCGGGGAAAGTCGAGAGACTTACCCGGCAGTGCAGAGAGAAAGGGGAGGGACATGAAACAAACGAAACATGTCAAAGCAGCCAGAGCGTTTCTGCTGGCGGCAGCTGCTACTTGCCTCTTTCCGACCGTGACAGCCTATGCAATTGAGGGCTGGAACAAAGTCGGAGACGAGTGGCAGTACCTGAACCGGGAGGATCAGCCGGTGACCAATGCCTTCAAGAAGTCGAAGGAAGATTGGTTCTACCTTGGCGACTCCGGAGTTCTTCTGAAGAACCGCATTTTCTCCTACGGCGGGTCGGACTACTATGTCGACCAGGACGGCCGCATGGCAAAAAATGCCTGGGTCTTCATTGACCACGAGAGCGATCCCGACAGCAATTACGGCGACGGCGGTTGGCACTACTTCGGTGCCGACGGCAAGGGCTATCGCGCGAAGGGCAAGGGTTTCCGCAAGGAAATCGACGGCCAGTACTATGCGTTCGATGAGAACGGCAACATGCTGACCGGCTGGATCGACGAGGAGGGCAATGTCCTCAGCGACGAGGATCCGTTTGTCAACGCGCGCTACTACGCGGATGCGGACGGTGCGCTCTACACGAACCGCTGGCTCTACTACGACTGGGGTTCCCACCTCACGAGTGAGGTGACAGGTCGCAGCTACGAGGACTACGAGAAGATGTGGTTCTACTTCGGGGCGGACTCGAAGAAGTACCGGAGTCGCGCGGGCGAGCAGCCGTTCCAGCGCGACATCAACGGCGCGACCTACGGCTTCGATGAGAAGGGCGTCATGATCGAGTGGTGGGACAAGGTCGCGAGCATCTCGAACGCGGTCCGCTCCAACCCGACCGCCGATGAGCGCGTGCGCTACTATGACGGCTACGACGGCGGCCCGCTGATGAAGAACAAGTGGCTCTGGATGTATCCGTCGGCAAACCTCGATGAGAATGCGAACCTGGATCTCGAGAGCTCCTGGTGGAGAACCGACTCGAAGGGCAGAGCGTACCGCAATAAGATTCTGAAGGTCGGCGGCCGCGAGTATGCATTCGACGGCATCGGCCGCATGAAGACGGGCTTTGTCCTCTTTGACCGCGCGAAGAGCGAATTTGTCGCGCAGTACGATGTGGATGCCTGGAGCGCAAAGGACTTCATCGAGGGCAATATGTACGGCATCGAGAAGGCGGATCTGTACCTCTTCTCGCCGGATGAGATGAACGACGGCTCCATGCAGGCAGGCAAGGAAATCACGGTGGAACTCGCGGACGGCCCGAGAACCTTTGCGTTCGCACCGAGCGGCAAGGCTTACGGTAGCCGCAACTACCTCCAGAAGAAGGACAACAAGTTCTACATCAACGGCCTTCGCCTGGATGCACCGGAAGATGCAGGCTACGGCATTGTCATCCAGAATATCGGCACGCTTAGCACGCCGCAGTACCGTTTCTTTGTCGTCGACAAGAACGGCAAGATTGTGAGCGGCAGACGTGTGCTGAACACCGGTGAGGGCTACATTCTGGTCTACAACGGCCAGTTCATCGGCTTCTCCGGCGACGAGGACGCACCGCGCTGGAGAAACAGCGGCAGTGCGGGTGCGGGCTTCTATCACTACGACAGAAGCGAGCGTGACCACTTCGCGCGCGGCCTGATTGCAGGCCCGAACACGACTGTGACAAAGAATGATGTGCCGGATGACCTGGCACTCTTTATCGCAGATCCGAACTAAGAAGGGAGCGTGACAGAAAGATATGAGTAGCAACAAGAATTCTCTCCGCGGCATCCTTCGGAGAGCCCTTGCGCAACTCCTCGCCTTCCTCATGGTCTTTGGCCTCGCAGTCAGCGGGCTGGGCGTGAGAAATGCGTATGCGACGGAGTTGCAGCCGGGTGGAAGCGACAACGGCGCCACGGAGGCGACAGCCTTCCAGTGGATTGGCCCGGTGACAGGTGCATCGTCCGAGGGCGATGGCATATCAACAATGCGTTTTGACATCCACGGTCTGGATACGGGGCAGACAAATTACGCGACCGGCGGTATTCAGACAACATGGAGTCATGCTGGCTATGCGTCTTGGGTTGTCAAGGCGGATAACCCCAGTGCATCGGCGCCCCAGGCAAGTAGCTATTTTGGCCTGAGCGGCTATAAGGCGATGAAACCCAGCCCGGCGCATAATGGCGATGTCGTGACGGATACCAATCTGGGAGTTGAGTACCGCATGCGGGTCTCGCCGGGACCGGATAACCGCAGCATTATTGTGGACTACTATCTCCACAATACGACCAATACGACCGGGCGGTTCTGGATGGGCACCGGCGCCGACAGCATGATTAACGGCGACGACTACGCGACCTGCTATAAGACACCGGCGGGCTTCCACATGGTGAACCGATCGACAAAGCAGACGTTTGACCTGCTGACCAATGATGTGGGAACCAACTTGGGTCTGACCCCGCCGAATGCGCGCTATGTGGGCGTTTATAGCCAGTATTGGACCTATATGTTTACCGGAAATACGGATACGCAGACGAACAACATCGACTCCGGCGTTTCGTATTCCTGGCAGATTGACCTGCACCCATATGAGACGGTGCACCGGAGAACCGCTTTTCTGATCAAGGCGACGTCTTACTATGTAGATGACAGACCGGGCCATGGCAGCGATTCTAATGAGGGCACCTATCAGGCGCCGTTTGCGACCGTGCAGCATGCGGTCGATAAGCTCGCAGGCAAGAAGGGATATATTTACATTATTCATTATAATGGTGCGCCTGTGAATCTGACCGGCGGCGGCAACACGGATGTCGTGATTTCGACGACGGACTACGAGTACGGTCCGGGTGCGACTCCACACAGCGGAATTGAAACGATTACAGCAGCGAACGCGGGTGCTCCGCTGTTCAAGCAGACCGGCAGCGGAAAGTACACGATTGAAAAGTTAAATCTGTCCGGCAACAAGGCGAGCGTGACCCGCACAGAGCCGCTGATTTCCGTGGGGGCAGGTACCCTGCGTCTCGGCGATCAGGCAGCGGTGCAGAATGCAAAGATCTCTGCCAACGACAAGGGCGCGGCTATTGACATCAAGGGCGGAACGCTCCAGATGGAGGACGGATCAAAGGTCAGCGGCAATGAGTCCGCGACCGGCGGACGCGGCGCCATCAACTTTGAGAGCGGCAGCTTTAAGCTTGCGGGCGGCAAGCTGAGCGGCGGCGCTTCCAATATTCAGGTGACCGGCAACACAGACGGCGAGAATAAGCCGAGCAATGTATTTGTTGCGGCAGGCAAAAAGCTCTCCGTGATGCAGAGCATTGCAGGCTCCAGCATCGGTGTCTCGGTGAAGAGCGATAACCTGCCAACTGCATTTAACGGCGTCGGAACACCGACTGCGGCGCAGGAGAAGAACTTCGCAGAGCCGGGCAGCGGCGTGACGCCGAGCAGCGTGATGCCGTTCAGCAATTTCTTCTCGGCAGACCAGGCTGATAAGTACGGTCTCTCAGTTGCAGATTCGGCAACCGCAACAAACAATGCGGCGCTTCGGAGAGCCGGCTACACGATGAGTTTCAAGTATGTGGACGCGAACGGCGACAATGTGACCGGCGCAGAGAACCGTGCGGCGAAGAACTTTGCGGCGGGTGATGCGGTCAACGAGGGCGCCCCCACCGTGACGCCGCCTTCTTATCGCTTGTCCAGCGTTGACACCGACGAGGCGGTGACACCGCCGGCAACGGCAAAGCTCACGGCAGACAGCACGGCGAGCAGCCCGAACTTCGGCAAGGTTACCGGCAATATGCCGAAGCAGAACATCATTGTGACCTATCACTATGTGAGAGACAACAGCACCATTACCTTTGACGCAAAGGGCGGTACGCCGACACCGGCGCAGCTCAGCGGTCTCGCAGGAAATCCGACCAATGCACTCTCACCGACGGTCACAAAGTACGGTTATAACTTCCTCGGCTGGAACAAGAGAGGCGTGAGCCCGGCGGTTGCAGTGCCGATTCCCACGACGTTCCCGGCGACACCGGAGACTTATGATGCAATGTATTCGGTGAACCACAGCATCAAGTTTGCGTATACAACTTCCTATGAGAATCACGATGGAAGCATTGTGTTCCAGACTACAACGACCCCGGCGGCAAGTGGCTTCTCGGTGGAAGACCCGCTGTTTGGCAACCGCAAGGTGGTTCCGGGCTATGTCTGGGCGCCGGTGGATTCCTTTATGAACCCGGCGACCTATCAGTTCAGCGATCAGGCTTCACCCGCGCCGTTTGGTGCCTTTGACAATGTGTCCGGCAGCGCGACGTACGGAAACTTTGCGGGACGCTTCCCGGGACAGGATGCGGGTGTTACCTGGCGCTACCGCGTTGATCCCGCGCATCCGGGCTTCCAGTTAAAGGTGAATCATGTGACAGCTTCCGGCACTGTAGTGGCAGCGTCTACGACAAGCATGGTGCATCCGGAGGATCCGGTTGTGATTCATCCGGTTAGCAGCTTTGGCTACAGCTTTGATCACATGGTCGTGAATACGGGCAATGTGGCAAACAGTACCGATCCGCTGCCGCTCACATCTGCTTTGACCGGCAGTGCGGACGCGCTCGGCAACTACAACGGCGTGATGCCGAACCAGGATGTCGAGATTACCTATTACTATACAGGCGCTGGAACCGGTCAGGAATTCACGGTTGCACACGAGGATCTTGGAACGGCAGACAGCCTCCTGAAGAACATTGTTCCGGCGAGCGTTGTGGGACATGCGACGGATGATACGGTTGAGGGCGATGCGCTCACGATGCCGCAGAGCTACGGTTACATCTTCAGCACGCATGCGGACAGCCCGACTGGTGTTCCGGTTGCAGGCGAGACGACAACGTTCAACCCGGCGACCAAGCACTACAAGGCAAAGATGCCGACTGGTGACCTGAAGCTCACGTATAGCTACACGAGAGATGCGAGCGCTTGGAGCAATATCCAGTTCTACAGCGGTAAGGATGTTGTCGGCGGCACTGAGCTCGGAACCCTGAGCTCCGACAACATGGCACCGGCAGATGATCCGACCAAGCAGGTTTCGCCGGATGTTCAGGCAAACGGCACCAACTCCTTTAAGGTGAGTGTGCTGAAGGACAACGGCGCAGGGCAAGGCTACACGTATGCAGATCTGAAGGCAAAGCGCCTGCTTCCGATCGTCACTGCGAACGATCATCATTATATGCTGGACGGCTGGTTCGTGGATACGAACAACAACCGCGTGATGGATGGCAGCGAGCATCTCCTCCAGGATACGGATCGCTTCCAGGGCGGCGAGAATCTGGTCGCGGCATTTAAGGAAGATCCGGCTTGGTGGGTTGATATCAACTTCGGACCGTTTGACAATCACGTCACCTGGAATGCAGGCGTTCCGACCACGCTCCACACTTGGAAAGAGAAGACCTGGGGGCAGGTTGAGCCTGCGGCGACCAGTTACACTGGCGAGGTCAACTACCTCTACAAGGGCTGGTTCCATAACGGCACTGCGATGAACGCGGGCGATGCAATTCAGAATGGCGAGACCTATTTGGTCAAGTTTACACCGGATCCGGCGGTCTTCGGTCTTCCTGTGCACCCGGTGGATGCGGGCGGCAGTCTTGACACCCAGGGCAAGGGCGTTGTGACGGCCTACAACACGAAGCCAGGCTACAAGTACATTGTCGTGGATCCCGACGGTAAGGTCGTGGGAGTCGGCGACGGCAGCGTGGCTGGCAGAACCTACTTTAACAACCTGACGCCCGGCACGACCTATCAGGTCTATGAGGCAGAGGGCGATAACACGGCTCAGGTCGGCGACGACATTTCGAATGTTCCGGCACCGATCAGTGCGCCGAGTCCCGCACACGTGCCGGCAGTCGACACGAACAAGCAGATCACCTATAACCCGGACGATGAGACCAAGGTTGATTTCACGATTGACCCGTCCGATAAGGACGCAGACTATGCGCTGATCGACGAAAACGGCAATGTCGTGACGACGCCTGAGACCCAGGCGGACGGCTGGCAGGCAGGAACGCCGGGCAGAATCAAGTTCACGGGTCTCACTGCGAACAAGAAGTACACGGTGGTCGCGAGACCGCACGGCAGAAATGACATTACCCCGCTCAGCAAGCTTCCGGACGGCACAGAAGTCGTCATGGATCCGGGCGGCGAGATTGATATTCCGAAGTTCAGCATCACGACGACGGACGGAGAGAGCCAGATTGACACTGTAAACGGCAACGCAATCAATGCGGCTTATTTCGATGAGGCGCATAAGGACGAGCCTGTGGTGCTCACCGCACCTGCGACAAACAGCGCGGGCGAGACCTTCAAGGGCTGGAGAGTGACGACCGGTGTGATTCCGGGCATTACGGGTCTGGTCACGAACACCACTTTGACGTTCACGATGCCGGATACCAACGTGGTCCTGACCGCGTATTACAACCGCAACCTGAATGGCAACGCGCCGGTCACGGATGAGATCCGCGGCGGCAATCCGGGCGAAATGGCGCTGGATCCGAATGAAATTCCGGGTCTTGAGAACCAGCTGACCACACCGGCTGACCAGGTGCTGATGAATGTGAACCACGCGGACGTAGACTACAAGGTGGTCTACACCAAGAAGAACGTCCCGGCAAACGTGGCAAACGCATTAAAGAGCCACCCGGCAGTGGAAGCGGCAAATCATCCGTCTGCGTTTACGGCAGCATGGGAAGTGGAGACCAGGATTGAGCGCTATGTAAACGGCAGACTGGTGCAGCGTACCACACCTTCCAATGCGACCTTCCGCACCTATGTGCAGCTCGACAAGGAGGATGTGAATAACCTCGACTACCAGCTGCTCCGCTATGACACAAGTGTCAACGACTATGTGCCGGAGACGCTGACGCCGGCAGATCCATACGCGAGCGGCGGTCTGTTCCAGTTCACCGCACAAGAGGGCGTGAAGTACTATCTGACCTACTCGAAGGCATACAAGGTGACCTGGATCAACAACAGAGACACCAATGCGCCGTGGCCGCAGTACAGCTTCCCGGTCAGAAAGGGCGATTCGCCGTCCGACGGCGACTATACGACGCAGTACAACACGGTCACGAATAACGAGCCGACCGGCGCGGCGACGCATCAGACGGATCTGGCAACCGGCGTGGAATACGACTGGAAGGGCTGGAGCCGCAAGGCTGACAAGTTCAAGCAGTATGACGACACGGCGCCGATTAAGAAGCGCACCATTGTCTACGGCTACTGGGAAGACAACCGGCAGGTCGTTGACGACACGAGAAGCGGCCTTGAGGATGCCATCAAGAAGGCATTGAAGCTCGCGGACGACTTCTTCCTGAAGCGGAAGGAGACCGCGGCGCTGATCAACGGCGTTCCGGGCGAGCACACCGGCATCAATGACGCCATTGCAGTCCTTGAGCGGACCAGCCCGAGGGCAACCGCAGCAGAGCTGCAGCAGGCACTCGATGATCTGCTGGATGTGATGAAGCGCTATGACAATACGCTGAATCCGCGCTACAACCACTACAACAAGATAACCGATGACAACCTGTCCGGCGGCGCAAGCGGCGGCGGCGGTGGTCGCGGCAACGGCGGTCGCAGCGGAAGCGGCGGTGGCGGCGGTGGCCGCAGCAGTCACGGCGGCAGCGGCGCCCTCAGTTTCAGCACAGCAGGCGGTCCGAGCCTCAGCGGCAAGGAAGGCTTTGTCGCGGACTATGAGAAGGGCTACACGGTCGGCACCAACGGCAACTGGCAGCTCATTAACCCTGAGCACTCGGAGTGGATCTTCACGCTGAACGGTGGCATCCGTCTGGTGAGCCGCTGGGCAAAGCTTGACTACGCAAATGGCGATGTCAATAAGAACGGCTGGTACCACTTCAACTCGCACGGCATTATGGACTTTGGCTGGTTCCTCGATGAGAAGCTGAACTGGTACTACTGCAACACCGAGCACGACGGTTGGCTTGGCAAGATGAAGACCGGCTGGCACTACGATGAGGCGGATAAGCACTGGTATTATCTGGATCCGGCGACCGGCATCATGCAGAGCGGCTGGCAGGAGATCGGCGGCAAGTGGTATTACTTCGCGCCGACCACTTCGCAGGCTACCTATGAGTACGATGCGGTGAATGAGAGCTGGTTCTACAGGGCAAGCTCCACTGTGAGACCTATGGGTTCCATGTACCAGAATGAGACGACGCCAGATGGTTACCGCGTTGACGCAAACGGTGCGTGGATTCACTGAGGAGGAATAGAATGAGATTGGGACGTACATTAAAGTCTCGGATCGCCGCGGCGATGGCGGCTGTCATGGTATTTTCCATGGCAGCCCCGGCGCTGCCGGTCTACGCGGCGGCACGAACCATCACCTTTGATACAGGCGATGGCCCGGGCGTCGGGGTAGGTGGCAATGGCTACACTACCAATAGTATTAATCTGAATGAGGGCGATTACTTAAAGAATGCGCCGGGTTTCAGCGGTATTCCACTGGAGGATTCAGCCGGCCATAGTGCTAACGCGAGCGACCCTCAGGCGAGACCAGCGCTTCCCTGGAAAGCAGGGGCTGCGCCAACTTGGACGGGTTATACGTTTGTAAAATGGTATGATGCGGAGGATCCGCTGCAGGATGCAATCACGGCTTTGCCGATCGTAATGCCTTTTGGGAACAATCTCAAAATTGCAGCGAAGTGGGTGCCCGCGGGATCATCGCAGACATATCCGTTTACGGTCATGCACTACCGCATGCTGAACAGCAGTGCTACACCGCCCGCAGCAACTGCAAGCGGCAGCTTTTACCAGAATGACTATATCGCCTTTAATCCGGGCGGCGCGCCCTGGACAGATGCCAACCAGAAAGCCATGGGTGACACTGTCACGGCAGTTCCGCTCTCGGCTTCGGCAGTGCCGGGCTATACGGTCGATACCGTGACAGTAGCAAACAATAAGAAACTGAAATATGGCGAGGCGAGCGGCAGCGGTAGCGGCGCTATCACGGCGAGCGCAAGCGCGGCGCATGTAGTCAGCGGCACCATGCCGAACGATGCTCTGACTGTCCGCTATCTTTATAAGGTTGATCCAAATAAGACATTCTCGCTGAGCATGGAATATGTGGATCAGACCAACACCACGATCAAGGCGGCGACCAGCGAGGCGAAGCACGCTGAGGACAGCATTTCGTTTACGCCGCCGACCATCGCGGGTTATGTCTATGACAGCTATACCGTCGTAAACGGACAGAATGACAATGCGAGTGCCTGCGTCTATGGCACCAACACGCTGGCAGCGCACAACAACTTTGCGATCAATGCGAGCGGTGTTCTGAGCGGCAAGATGCCGAACCAGAATGTGAAGATTCGTTACACCTATCATCGCGACCCGGCATATCAGCTCCGCGTGCAGGTCAAGTATCGTGATAACCACGGAAAGCCGCTGGATGGCCAGGAGGGCAGACCGAATCTTCCGGACATTGATGAGATGCGGCCGGTCGGAACAACCGGTGCACAGACTGTGGCAGCTCCGCAGTTTCCGGGCTATAACTACCCGCCGAACCTGGATCCGGGAACCAATGGCGGCGCACAGGGGCCGACTGGTCTCTCGACAACGGATCAGAACCTGCACTTTAACCTGCAGGCTGGTTCCGACGGCATGGGCGCAGTCATCACATTGACTTATGTCGAGAATCTGGGCGATGCGGCTGTATGGGCGCGTATCAACTATCTGGGCAATACAAATGGCAACATCACTGGAAATACGGCGCCGCGCTCCATCCGCGTCGGTTCCTATACTTGGGATCAGCTGATCGGTCTCGCAGCAGACGGCAGCTTACTGGTACATGCGGATCCGGATCCGAACTACATGCTGGAAGGCTGGTATGTGGAGATGAACGGTGCCGAGACAAAGATTTACGACGCGGCGACCAACAGCTCTGTGATTCCGACTGCGGATCAGAAGTTTGTGGTTCCGGCAGCCTCGGGTACGCCGACTACCATAAAGGTTTATCCGAAGTTTGTTGAGAATCCGAACGAGTGGTACACGTTGCACTTTACGCACAGCGCACATGGTACGCTGAGCGGCAATACGACTGTAAAAGTCGGCAAATTCACAAAGGACGCTTCTAATAACTGGAATCCGACCACTTGGGCGGATGTCACAAAGCCGACTGCGACGCCGGCTACTAACTATGTTGCAGGGCCTTGGACCAGCAGCGTCGGCGCAGTTCCAACCGCTACGACGGTCATCGGCGGCAGCGAGACTTACACAGTAGTTTTCCAGCGCATTGGCGCAACGGATGACGGCGTGCTTGCGATGCCGAATGCAAATGGAGAAGTTGCAGCGAACGGCACCGGCAATGTGAAGGTGGATGGGGCAAACGGCCTCAGAAACTATGCGATCACCGATATGAACGGCAATGTGATTGCGACGCTTTCGGGCACAGCGCTCCAGAGCGGCGCGTTTACGGGGCTCCCGGTCAACGCGCAGTATCAGGTTTATGAGTTGCCTACCACAGACAACCCGGCGGCGGGAACACAGATTTCTGCAATTGCGGCGAACCATCGCAGTCAGCCGACTGTCGCAACGGTTCCGGCAGCCGGATCGAACGCAACTGTCGGCAACGACAGCGCAAACGCCGGGCAGAAGACCATCACGGTGAGCCCGACTGCGCCGAACACGGAGTACTCACTGATCGACGCGAACGGCAATGTGGTTCCGGCTTCGACCTGGGTCACACCGGCGACATCCGGTGCAGCGATTGTCTTTGATAACCTTGACCCGAATACTACTTACACTGTGGTTGCGAGACCTACTGGCGGAAGCCAGACCCCGCAGAATCAGATGGCGCAGGGCACGGTAATTCCGGTGACCGGCAGTCCGTCCGCGACAGTGAACACCTACACGCTGAAACTTGTGAACGGCGGCAAAGTCGCTGAGATCAAGAGAACTGTCAGCGGTGTGCAGCAGACTATCCCGATTGGCGCGGACAACACGAATGTGACGTTCCAGGAGGGCGACATCATCAAGATTGATGCGGATGTCCCGGCTGGCGCAACGTTCAAGCGTTGGAATGTGCTACTCGGCGGTCTTAGCATGGCACACCCGGATGCTATGACGCAGCGTGTCACGATGCCGAGAGGTTCGGTCACCTTGGCAGCGACCTTTGACGGTCAGCCGCTGGTTCCGGCACAGCCGAAGGCAGAACTCGATTTTGCACCGAAGGACGGGCGTTTTGCTCTTGATCCGGCAAACAACGCGCAGCTTCTCAGCGAGTTGATTGATAACCCAGATGACAGTGCAACACTGGCAAGTACAGCTGTTGACCGGCTCACCTACATTGTGAAGTTTAACCGCGGCTCAGTGCCTGCGGCACAGGCAAACGAGTTGAAGACCCAGACGGGCGACAATGAGCTGAAGACACCGTGGAGCCTGCAGGTTGGACTGGCGCGCGATGTGGATGGTGTGAATAAGACAGTGCCGGCAACCAACAGCAATGCGACCGTTCGCGTGGCAGCACGCCTCGATGAGAGCCTCAAGAACAACGCGGACTATACGCTCTGGAAGCGCACCGTGGATGCTTCGGGAACAGCAGTTTATACGGAAGTCACCATGAATCCGAGTGACCTCAGTGCAGCCGGCTTTGACGGTAACTTTAGCTTTGAGGCGAAGAACGGCGATTATCTTGTGCTGAGCTATAAGAAGGCACATACAGTGACCGTGATTGATTCGAAACGCGGTACGACTTATACCTTCCGTGTCCCGCACGGCGGCGATATTGCGAGCCATGCGGACTACACGACCATGCGCGGTGCCCTCGCTGTGAACTACACAGATCCGACGACCGGCATTGAGTATGAGTTTGACCAGTTCCGGAAGCAGAACAATGCGACAGCAGCGACATTCGCAGACACCGATCCGGTGACCCGCGACATGACTGTCTACGCGATGTACATTCCGGCGGACGACACAGCTTGGCAGAATGCGAGAAATAATCTGATCTCGGAGATCAACAGAGGCAATGGGATCATGACGAATCCGAACATCACGCCTTATCTCACGCCGACTGAGCTCGCAGATCTGACGAACGCAGTAACGCAGGCGAATGCGCTTGTAAATCGCATGCCGAGACCTACGACGGCAGAGCTGGTTACAGAGCACGCTAATTTGAAAGCGTTGATTGACGGTATTCTCGCAAGAATCGCTGGGGTCGTGCCGACTCCTCCGTCTCCTGGCCCGACCCCGCCGAGCCCGACGCCGAATCCTGGCGGCGGTGGCGGCGGCAGCCACGGTGGCGGTGGCGGCGGTGGTGGCCGCGGCGGCAGTGGCCGCAGAGGCATCACCGGCAGCACCACATCGACTGGCACGGGCAACCGTGTATACCAGAATGGTGTCGAGGGCAACTGGGTGAACTTTGATTCTGCAAACCACGGCTGGTACTTTGATCTCGGCAGTGGCAAGAGAATCAAGGGCACTTGGGCAGATATTGCCTACAACTACGATGGCAAGACAAAAATTTACAGCTACCACTTTAACGCAGACGGTGTCATGGACAGCGGCTGGTGGAAGAATGACCAGGGTGTCTGGTACCATCTCTCCACAATTCACGACGGCTGGTTTGGCTCTATGGACAAGGGCTGGTACCGCGACAGCGCGGACGGCAGCTGGTACTATCTGAACCTGCTGACCGGCTCGATGCAGACCGGCTGGCAGGAGATCAACGGCAGCTGGTACTATCTGAATCCGGCAGCGCCTGCGCCGACCTGGGACTGGGATGCATCTCAGAATCTCTGGGTATACGGACATCGCGCAGGCAGACCGTATGGCTCCATGTATGCGAATGAAGTGACGCCGGATGGCTACCATGTGGATGCTTCCGGTGCATGGATTCGCGAGACGCCGTAAGGCTCATATCGGCAGAAACGAGACTCCCCTAATTCTCGTATATGCGGGCGGGGCGGTGAAGACTTTTCGTCTTCACCGCCCCGCCTATTTTGTTAGTGGAAGGTCTCCGCTTCGTCGTCGGAGTTATCATCGGACGGTGCCGGTTGCAGCAAGGTGCGAAGACAATCCCGGTGCGAATACAAAATACGGTCTATGTAGATGTCGGTTTGCCGGATGCGATAGAAACTTATGTAATTTCCGCCGGTAATAAAGCGGTAATCCGTCTTCACGGCTGTTAGGGCAGCAAGCGGTGTTCCCGCCTGTGCATACTGTGTCAGAATGTGAAGGCTTTGAAGAATACGCTGTACGGTAGATTCTGCGGCAGTGGGATTCCGGAGATTTTTTTCGCTGTACTGTTTGATTTCCGGCAGATCTTGTTGCGCAGACGGAGAAAAATGCAGTTGATTCATTTTGTGAGACCAAGATTTTGTTCGACTTCATTTAAGCTGAGCCAATCCTGCTGTTCCCCTGCGATGCGCCCTTTGGCGAGCTCATGTAAGAGATGCAATCTCGCCTCCTGTTTTTCATAGTCTGCGATATCGACAATCGCATATTTTCCACGCCCGTTTTTTGTCAGAAAAACGGGTGAGCCGACGGCAACATCGCGGAGTACTTCGCTGTAGTTGCGCAGGTCTAAGATGGGTTTAATATTCGGCATAGGAATTACCTCCTTTCTTTGCGTCGAGCATAAACCTGCTGCTGTAAAATTCAACATCAAATTTGGAGCGAAATTGCCGGGCCTCCACCTTTCTTGACAGCCTTGGCTCAACTCGCTAGGATATTGTGAGAAAGGGAGGGGCGTATGAAGGTTTTGTTGCCGATATTGAAGAAGTACAGGAGAGAGGCAGTGCTGGCGCCTCTCTTTAAGCTTGTGGAGGCGCTGCTTGAGCTGCTTGTGCCGCTCATCATGGCGCGGATCATTGACCGCGGCATTGCGACCGGAGATCGCGGCTATGTGTTGCAGCAGTCGGCGTTGCTCTTGCTGCTCGGCGCGGCGGGGCTCGGGTTCTCGATTACCGCGCAATATTTTGCGGCGAAGGCGTCGATGCGACTCGGCGGCGAGTTGAGACATAGGCTCTTTTCGAAGGTGCAGGAACTCAGTTTTTCGCAGCTGGATCTTTTCGGCGCGGACACCTTAATTACGCGAATGACGAGCGATGTAAACCAAGTGCAGTCCGGCGTCAACATGGTGCTGCGGTTGTTTCTCCGCTCGCCCTTCATTGTCTTCGGTGCCATGATTATGGCGTTTACGATTGATGTGCCGTCGGCGCTGATCTTTGCGGTCGCGATTCCGGTCATCGGTGCGGTTGTCTTCTGGATTCTGCTGACCACCTTGCCGCTCTATAAAAAGGTGCAGGGCAGGCTCGATGAGATTATGACGAGCACGCGCGAAAACCTGACCGGTGTCCGCGTGATTCGGGCTTTCCGGCAGGAGGAGAATGAGAGACAGCGCTATGCGGAGCGGAATGCGGCGCTGTTTGCGGAGCAGATCCGTGTGGGGCGCATCTCGGGGCTCATGAATCCGCTGACCTATGTGCTCATTAATCTCGCGATTGTCGCACTGATTCAGACAGACGCCGTGCGCGTAAACGCAGGCATTCTCGCGACCGGTCAGGTGGTCGCGCTGCTGAATTATATGTCGCAGATCTTGGTGGAGTTAATCAAGCTCGCCAATCTGATTATTCAGGTGACGCGCGCCATGGCCTGCAGTGACCGCGTTGCCGCAGTGCTGGAGGTGCGGTGCGATATGCAGGACGGCAGCGAGGACACGGCGAAGGTGTTTGCGGGCGAGGTGGCGGATACAAACGGCCGGAAAAAGGCGGTCGAATTCCGGAATGTCTCGCTCCGCTATGACGCAGAGAGCGGCGAAGCGCTCTCGCACATCAGTTTTACGGCCTATGCGGGCGATACCATCGGCATTATCGGCGGAACGGGCAGCGGCAAGTCCTCGCTTGTGAATCTGATTCCGCGTTTCTATGATGTGACGGCGGGCGAGGTAGCGGTCTTTGGCGAGGATGTGCGGAAACTGACGCTCGAAAGTCTCCGTGCGGCGGTCGGCATGGTCTTACAGAAGGCCGAGCTCTTTCAGGGGAGCATTGCCGACAATCTCCGCTGGGGCAAAGAGGATGCGGACAGCGCGGCGTTCTGGGAGGCGCTGACGGTCGCGCAGGCGAAGGAATATGTCGAGACCAAGCCCGGCACGCTCGACTTCCATCTGGAGCAGAACGCCCGGAATCTGTCGGGCGGTCAGAAGCAGCGCCTCACGATTGCGCGTGCGCTGATGAAGAAGCCGGAGATTCTGATTCTCGACGACAGTGCTTCGGCGCTCGACTTTGCGACCGACGCGGCACTTCGCACCGCAATCCGCGAGAGCGCAAAGGACATTACCTGCTTCATTGTGTCGCAGCGCGCGGCTTCGGTGCAGTATGCGGACCGGATTCTGGTACTTGACAACGGGCAGCTGGTCGGCAGCGGCACACATGAGGAGCTTCTCCGGGACAACCGGGTCTATCAGGAGATTTACTACTCCCAGTTCCCGAAGGAGGCGTGAGATGGAGCAAAAGAAGAAAAATGATTTCCAGTGGCGCACCGTCAAAAAGGTGCTCCGTTACATCGGCCGCTTCCGGCTCTACCTCATGGCGTCGTTGCTTTTTGCCTTTTTGACAGTCGTCCTGACTCTGCTCGCGCCGCGTTTGACCGGTGCCGTTGTGGACCATATGATCAGCGCGGGACGGGTGGACTTCCCCGGTGTGCGGCGCATCATGCTGCAGCTTGTCCTCGCGGCGGCGGGCGTGGGCATCTTCCAGTGGTGCATGAATCTCTGCAACAACCACCTGGCCTATGCGGTCGTGCAGGCGCTTCGAAACGATGCTTTCCGGAAGATTGAGCGCCTGCCGTTAAGTTACCTCGATGCGCATCCGGTCGGCGAGATCGAGAGCCGTGTGATTGCGGATGCCGACCAGTTTTCGGACGGCCTTTTGATGGGCTTTACCCAGCTCTTTACGGGTGTCCTCACGATACTCGGGACGCTCCTCTTCATGCTCTCGGTCAATGTCTGGATTACGCTTGCGGTCGTGTTGATCACACCGCTCAGTTTTCTGCTCGCGGGTTATATCTCAAAGCACAGCTATATTTTGTTTCGCGCGCAGTCGACGCTTCGCGGCGAGCAGACCGGCATGATTAACGAGATGGTCGAGGGACAGCGCGTCGTCAAGGCCTTTCACCGCGAGCGCGCCGTGATTTCGGATTTCGATGCGCTCAATGAAAAGCTGACCGAGACTTCGCTGAAAGCGACTTTCTTCTCTTCGCTGACCAACCCGACGACGCGCTTTGTAAATGCCTTAGTCTATATGATTGTCGGCGCGGTCGGTGCTCTCTCGGTGATCGGCGGGCATCTGACGGTCGGCGAGCTCACGGCTTTTCTCAGCTATGCGAGTCAGTACGCAAAGCCGTTCAACGAGATTTCGGGCGTTGTGACCGAGCTCCAGAACGCGATTGCCTGCGCGGCGCGACTCTTTGAGTTTATCGAGGAGGCGGAGGAGGTGCCCGACGCGGCAGCTGCCAAGGCACCGGAGCGCTTCGACGGTGCGGTCGGGTTTGACAAGGTCGCCTTTTCCTATGTGCCGGAACAGCATCTCATTGAGAACTTTGACTTTGCGGTGAAACCGGGACAGAAGATTGCGATTGTCGGGCCGACCGGCTGCGGCAAGACGACGCTCATTAATCTCCTGATGCGCTTCTACGATGTGACGGGCGGCAGCATTACCCTCGACGGCACGGATCTCCGCGATCTGACGCGCGCCTCGCTCCGCGGCGGCTTCGGCATGGTCTTACAGGAGACCTGGTTAAAGAGCGGCACGATACGCGAGAATATCACGATGGGAAATCCGGGCATCCGCGAAGAAAAAATGCGCGAAGTGGCGCGCGCCTGCCACATTGCGAGTTTCGTGGAGAAGCTTCCCGCGGGCTATGACACGGCGATTGCCGAGAACGGCGAGGGCTTCTCGCAGGGACAGAAGCAGCTCCTCTGCATTGCCCGCGTCATGATGAGCAATCCGTCGATGCTGATTCTCGACGAGGCGACTTCTTCGATCGACACGCGGACGGAGCTCAAAATTCAGGAGGCATTCAACAAGCTCATGGAGGGGCGCACAAGCTTTATTGTCGCGCACCGTCTCTCGACGATACGGAACGCCGATGTGATTCTTGTGATGAAGGCCGGACACATCATCGAAAAGGGCAACCACGAAGAACTCATGGCGGCGAAGGGCTTCTACTACACGCTCTATGAGAGCCAGTTCCTCGGCAAGTCGATTTAGTGGCAAAGAGCGGGTCGCTTTGGTATAATGTGGCTGTTATTGTGAAATTGCGAAATGAGGAGGCACAACATGAATATTGTTTGCTTGGATCTGGAGGGCGTGCTGGTTCCCGAAATCTGGATTGCGTTTGCGGAGGCTTCGGGTATCCCGGAACTTCGCCGCACGACGCGGGACGAGCCGGACTACGACAAGCTGATGCGCTACCGCATTGACATTCTGAAGGAGCACGGCCTCGGTCTCAAGGAGATTCAGGAGACCATCGCGACGATTGATCCGATGCCGGGCGCAAAGGAGTTCCTCGACGAGCTCCGGAGCTTTACCCAGGTCATGATTCTGAGTGACACGTTCACGCAGTTTGCGTCTCCTCTCATGAAGAAGCTCGGCTACCCGACGATACTCTGCAACTCGCTCGAGGTTGCGGTGAGCGGTGAGATCACGGGCTTCAAGATGCGTATCGAGAACTCGAAGCTCACAACGGTGCGCGCGCTCCAATCGATCGGTTATGAGACGATTGCGAGCGGCGACAGCTATAACGACCTCGGCATGATCGAGGCGAGCAAGGCGGGCTTCCTGTTCCGGACGACGGAGGAAATCAAGAAGGCTTATCCGCAGTACCCGGCGTTTGAGACTTACGCGGAACTGCTCGCGGCAATCAAGGTAGCGCAGTGACGAGATGAGCAAAAGACAGCTTCCCGAAGGGAGGCTGTCTTTTCGTGTGCGGGAAACATGAAGGGTTGTATAGCGACCGCGCGGGCGGAGAGGAGATAGGGTATGACAGAGGCGATTTTTGACAGAGATCCGCGGGAGCTCTGCTTTACGGCGGAGGTGCTCTCTTCGGCGGAGAGCACGGCGGACGGCGAGACTTGTTTTGCGGTGATTCTGGATCGGACGGCCTTTTTCCCGGAGCAAGGCGGGCAGAAGGCGGACCGCGGCACGCTCGGCGGGGCGAAGGTTCTGGATGTCACGATCCGGGACGGCATCATCACCCACCTGGTCGACGCGCCGCTATCTGTCGGCAGTACGGTCACGGGGACGGTCGACTGGGCACGCCGCTTTGACTTTATGCAGCAGCACACGGGCGAGCATATGTTGTCGGGGCTTGCGCACCGCTTTTTCGGCGCGGAAAATGTGGGCTTTCACCTGAGCGAGCGCGAAGTGCAGGTGGATCTCAGTGTTCCGCTCGGCGCGGCGGATCTTACGAAGCTTGAGCGCGCGGTCAATGAGGCCGTTTTCCGCGACATCCCGGTGCGCGCCTTTTATCCGGACGCGGCGGAACTCGCGGCGCTTTCCTACCGGCAGAAAAAGGAACTGACGGGCGCAATCCGCCTCGTCGAAATCGGAGATGTGGACACCTGCGCCTGCTGCGCGCCTCATGTCAATCGGAGTTCGGAGGTGGGACTCGTAAAGATTCTGAGCGCAATGAACTATAAGGGCGGCACCAGACTATATCTCGCCTGCGGAATGCGGGCGCTCACGGCGTTTGCGGCCTGCCTCGACGAGGCAAAAGAAATTTCGGCGCGGCTCTCGGCGCCGCTCGGTGAACTGGACGGTGCGGTCTTGAAAGTGCAGGAGAAGAGCGCGGCGGCGGAGAGCCGCGCGGCTTCGATTGCGGTCGAACTGATTTTTGCAAAGGCAGAGGCAGCGGCGCAGAGAGGCGAGCAGGCGCCCTGTCTCCTGTTACCGCCGCTCCCGGAGAGCGCGCTTCAGCGCGCGCTAAAGCCTCTCAGAGAGCGCTTTTCCGGTGTGATCGGGCTTTTCGCCGGCGCGGAGGAGACAGGCTATGCGTTTCTTCTGTCCGGCGACGGGGTTGACCGGGAGCCTTTTCTCGCCGAACTCCGCGCGCGCGGCGGCAAGGGCGGCGGCGGGAAAGATCGCATTCAGGGTCGTATCTTTTGTAAAGCGACAGAAATACCCACTCTTTTTCATGATTTTGTAAAAAATGAGAAGTAAGATTGTGATAAAATTATAAGAGAAATGAAATAGAACTGAGAGCGGAGACGGCATCTCAGGGGAGGGAGATTTCGTTTTGATGCAGGAAAAAATCAAAAAAGGGCTCTGTTGTCTCATCGCGGCACTGCTGCTTTTCGGCGGCTCTATCGGCGTAAAGACAGCTTATGCGGCGACCGCGCCGCAGATTGCCTCGGAGGGCGCGGCGCTCTACAATGCGACGACGGGACAGTTTTTGTATGAGAAGAACGCAAATCAGCAGTTCTATCCGGCTTCAATCACCAAGTTTATGACGGCACTTCTGGTGCTCGAGAACAGCTCACAGGACGATGTGGTTGTGTTCTCCGACAGCGCGACCGGAAATCTGGAGTCGGGCGCGGTAAATCTGGAGCTCACAAAGGGCGATCGCGTCAAGGTGCGGGACTGCCTCTATGGGCTCATGCTGAAATCCGCGAACGAGGTCGCGAACGGGCTCGCCGAGCATGTCTCGGGTTCGGTCTCCGCGTTCGCACAGAAGATGAACCGGAGAGCCGGACAGCTCGGCTGCACCAACACGAATTTCGTGAATCCGAACGGTCTGAACAACGCAAACCATGTCACGACACCGCATGACATGGCGCTGATTGCGAAGGCCTGTTTTGACCGCGCCGATTTCCGTGCGCTGGATCAGACGACTTCGTACCATTTTCCGGCGACCCAAAAGCGTCCGAACGGCACGGACATCACAATGGGACACCGTATGATTGCGCCGGGCGGTTCAGACTATTATCCGGGCATTCTCGGCGGCAAGACAGGTTATACGAGCGCGGCGGGCAATACGCTCGTGACCTGCGCGGAGCGAAACGGCGTGCGTCTCATTGCCGTGGTTATGAAGAGCAAGCGGACGCAATACGCGGACACAAGGGCGCTGCTCGACTACGGGTTCCAGCTCGCGGGAGAGTCCGGCGGAAAAAAACAGGAAGCCGTGGGCGGGGAAACGGCACAGGAGACAAGCGGCAGAGTACAGGCGCTCACGGCAAACAGTCAGGCTCAAAGTCAGCAGGAAAATCCGGCGGAAAATCAGCAGGCGGTAAGCAGACAAACGGTAAGTCCGGCGGGAAGTCAGGCAAATCCGGCAAGCAGACAGGAAGCAAATCCGTCGGCAAATCAAAATCAGGCACTAAGCGGACCGGGGGCAAAGTTGCCAAATCAGGCGGGGTGGCTCCAAAGAAACGGCGTGTGGGCGTACAGAGACGCAAACGGTGAGCTCGTGAAGAAGGCTCGCCGGGAGATTAACGGTGCGCAGTACTGGTTTGACGCGGACGGCAATATGAAGGAGGGCTGGCAGCAGGATAGCACGGGCGCCTGGTATTACCTGACACCGGGGCAGGGCGCACTGCAGCAAAACTGCTGGCTACAGTATCGGAATCAGTGGTATTATCTTGGAAGCGACGGCAAAATGTTGACAGACAGCCGCACACCGGATGGATACCGAGTCAACAGGGAAGGGGTTTGGATTGGATAAGAAGAAGCTTTTCTTCTCGTTCGGTTCGGCGGCGGTCGGCATTGCGGCGGCCGCCCTTTTTGAATCCGAGCGGGAGCGTCGGAGCCTCATTGTGCGCCGCTATGAACTGCGAAGCCCGAAAATCGAAAGACCGCGCCGCATTGTATACCTCTCGGACTTTCACGAGCGCCGTCTCGGCGACATTGCGGCGCGACTCCTGAAAGAAACGGAGCGGCTTCGGCCGGACTACATCTTCCTCGGCGGAGATATGGTGACGGCAAAGCACGGCGCTTCGATTCAGGCGACCCTCGCGCTGACGGAGCGGCTCGCGGAAATCGCGCCGGTCTACTACGGCGAGGGAAACCACGAGGCGCGGCTGGACCGCGACCGCGGGCGCTATTTGCAGCTGTTCGACGACTTGCAGGCGGGGCTCAGTCGGCAGGGCGTACACTACCTCTCGGATGAGACTGTGTTGCTCGGCGATGACCTTGCGCTCTCAGGGCTCCATATCACCGAGAATTTTTACCGGCGAGCGCCGCACGATGAGATGCATGCGGACTATGTACAGGAGCACCTTGGCGCGGCAAATGTGACGCGCTTTCAGCTTCTCTTTGCGCATAGCCCGGCTTTTTTTGACGCCTATGCGCGCTGGGGCGCGGATCTCACATTCGCGGGGCATTGGCACGGCGGCACGGTGCGGCTCCCGGGGAACATAGGTCTCATGACGCCGCAGTTTGAATTTTTCCGCCGCCCGGCGAGCGGGCTTTTCTACCGGGGAGAACACGCGATGCTCCTAAGCCCGGGCATCGGCACGCACAGCATCAACCTCCGCTTTATGAATTTGCCGGAGCTCATGGTGCTGGAGCTTCGAAAGGGGAGAGGACATGGCAGATGAGGCGCTCTCGCTGCGGCTTGAAAAGTATGAGGGGCCGCTCGATCTTCTCTTAAAGCTGATTGAAAAGAATAAAATCAATATCTACGACATTCCGATTGCCGAGATCACGGAGCAGTATATGGCGTATCTCTCCGGCATGGAGAGGGAGGATCTCGATCAGCTCTCGGAATTCCTTCTGATAGCGGCGACTTTGCTCGATATCAAGGCGCGCATGCTCCTGCCGCGCGAGGTGGATCAGGAGACCGGCGAAGAGGTGGATCCGAGAGCGGAACTTGTGAATCGCCTCCTGGAGCACAAGAAGTATAAGCTCATGGCGGAGGAACTCGCCGACCGCGAATTTGACGCCTACAAGGTCTTTTTCCGCGAACCCGCGCTTCCGAAAGAAGTCGCGGAGTGGACGCAGCCCGTGGATCTCGACGAGCTCTTTCAGGATGTGACGCTCACGCGACTTCAGTTTGTATTCCAGGAGGTCATGCGTCAGCGCGAAGACCGGATTGATCCGGAGCGAAGTCGCTTCGGGACCATCAAGCGCGAGCCTGTCAGTCTGAAGATGCAGATTGAAGCGGTCATGCGTTATGCGCGCTCGCACGAGAGTTTTTCGTTCCGGGATCTGCTCGAAAAGCGGCGCAGCAAGCTGCTCCTTGTGGTCACTTTTCTCGCGGTGCTTGAGCTCATGAAGGCGGGAATTCTGACCGCTTCGCAAGAGAGCCCGGCGCTCGACATCTACCTCGAGGTCTCGGCGGAGGAGTTAGAAAACAGGCACGACTTCTCGGAGCTTTTTGACGGCTGAGCTTGCGCGCGGCTTCCAGGTCGTGGTATGCTCTCTGTGTATCGATAACTGTACAAGGTCTCGGAGAGACCGGAGGTGAATATGGAATTTCGGCATGTATTGGTGGCGGGCGGCGGCGTGCTCGGCGCGCAGATTGCGTTTCAGACGGCGTTTAAGGGATTCCCGGTGACGATATGGCTCCGGAGCGAGGGCTCGATCGGCAGAACGGAGCCGAAGCTCACGCGGCTTTACAATGTGTACCGCGCGGAGCTCGCGCGGGTCGGCGAGGCGATGCTCGCGGGCAAACCGCTTGATTTGCCGCGCGGTTTCGGCGACGCGGCGGCGGTCAAGAGCGCAGAGGATCTCGCGCGCCTCGAGAAGGCTGTCGAGGCGGCGAAACAGAACATTCGGCTCTCGCTGGATCTTGCGGAGAGTGTCCGCGAGGCGGATTTCATCATCGAGAGCATGGCGGAGGACAGGGAGGCCAAGCGGGAATTTTACGCGAAACTCGCCCCCTTTCTCGACGAAAAGACGATTGTCGCGACCAATTCCTCGACGATGATTCCGAGCATGTTCTCGGATTTGCTGCCCTATCCGGAGAATTATCTCGCGCTTCACTTTGCAAACAATATCTGGCGCAGCAATACGGCAGAGATCATGGGGCACAGCGGGACTTCGGAGGCGGTCTTTGGCCGCGTCGTGGAATTTGCCAAGGAAATCGGCATGATTCCGCTGGAACTCAAAAAGGAGCAGCCGGGCTATATTCTGAACTCAATGCTTGTGCCTTTCTTAAGTGCCGCGGAGGCGCTTTGGGCCAACGAGGTCGCGGATCCGGAGACCATTGATAAGACCTGGACGCTCGGCACGGGTTCGCCCTACGGTCCCTTCCGGATTCTCGACATTGTGGGGCTTCAGACCGCTTACAACATCGTCTCGATGAACCCGGAGGCAAAAAATCCGGAGAGCACGGCCGGCAAGATTGCGGCGGGACTCAAGGCAAAAATCGACGCGGGCAAGACCGGCGTCAACGCGGGCGAGGGCTTTTACCGCTACGAAAAATAAGAGGCAGGGCAAACGGTTCCGTGCTATACTGGTACGGACAAGAGTTCTTTAACAGATTTCAGAAGTGGAGGAACCAATATGTTGACACATCTTTCTATTGAGAAGGTAATCGGAAGAGAGATCATTGACTCCCGCGGCAATCCGACAGTCGAGGCAGAGGTCACGCTTTCCGACGGTTCGGTCGGCAGAGGCACCGCACCGAGCGGCGCTTCGACCGGTGAGTTTGAGGCGATTGAGCTTCGCGACGGCGACAAGTCCCGCTTTGGCGGCAAGGGCGTGAGAAAGGCTGTCGAGAACATTAACACCGTGATCCATGACGTGCTGCACGGTCTGGATCCGCAGAATGTCTACGCGGTCGATGCCGCAATGCTCGCGGCGGACGGCACCGAGAATAAGTCGAAGCTCGGCGCAAACGCGATTCTCGCGGTTTCGATTGCTTCGGCAAAGGCTGCGGCCGAGTCGCTCGGCATTCCGCTGTACCGCTTCCTCGGCGGCGCAAACGGCAATAACCTCCCGGTGCCAATGATGAATATCTTAAACGGCGGCGTACACGCGACGAACTCCGTGGACACCCAGGAGTTCATGATTATGCCGGTCGGCGCGCCGAGCTTCTCCGAGGGTCTCCGCTGGTGCACCGAGGTGTTCCACAGCCTCCAGAAGATTCTGAAGAGCGAGGGCAATACGACGGCTGTCGGCGACGAGGGTGGTTTTGCACCGAACTTAAAGGATGACGAGGACACGATTGAGCACATTCTCGCGGCAGTCCGCGACGCAGGCTACGAGCCGGGCAAGGACTTTGTGCTCGCGATGGATGCGGCTTCCTCCGAGTGGAAGAGCGACAAGGGCATCGGCTTCTATCATCAGCCGAAGTCCGGCAGGGACTTCACCTCGAAGGAGCTCATTGCGCACTGGAAGAGCCTCATTGAGAAGTATCCGATCTGGTCCATCGAGGACGGTCTCGACGAAGAGGACTGGGAGGGCTGGAAAGAGATGACGAAGGAGCTCGGCGACAAGGTTCAGCTGGTCGGCGACGATCTCTTTGTCACGAACACGAAGCGCCTCAAGAAGGGCATTGAGCTTGGCTGCGGCAACTCGATTCTGATTAAGCTTAATCAGATCGGTTCGGTCTCCGAGACCCTCGAGGCAATCAAGATGGCGCACAAGGCGGGCTACACGGCGATTACCTCCCACCGTTCCGGTGAGACCGAGGATACGACGATTGCCGACCTCGCGGTCGCGCTGAACACGCGTCAGATTAAGACCGGTGCGCCGAGCCGTTCCGAGCGTGTCGCGAAGTACAACCAGCTGCTCCGCATCGAGTCGGATCTCGGTGTCGCGGCGGAGTATCCGGGCAAGAACGCGTTCAACCGTTAATCACACGAAAAAAATAAAGGCAGGGTGCCGGAGAGAGATCTCTGGATAATCGGGAAGCAGCAGAATCTGCGCGAACTCGTCACCGTATGCGGGGAGTCCGTCTGTCACTGCGAGAGCGGGAAGGCAGACAAGGGGCTGTGAGCCGCGAGCCGGGAGACCGGCCCTGTCTTTTAAGTACCTTCCTGAGCACGAGTGCCTGTCCGGGAACGCAGAGAAGAGGCGAGCTGCCTCTTCTTTGTGTGACAAAGAGAGGCTCTCTGCAAAGATGAGTCTTTCTTTGCACTTTATTTGGAATTTTTGCGCGGATATGTTACAATGAAACGGCATAATTTCATGCAAAGGGAGGAAATTGAAATGAAGAAAGTTAAAGTTGGAGCAGTTTTAGTGGCAGCAGCGCTCGCGGCAGTTCTGGCGACCGGCTGCAGCAGCAAGAAGGACGAGAGCAAGGCAGCTTCCGAGTCGGTTTCCGGTGCTGTGGAGTCCGCTTCCAGCATGGTGGAGAGCGCAAATGCGGCAGCTTCCAGCGGTGTCGAAGAGGCGAGCAAGGCAGCTTCCGGCGCGGTTGAAGAGGCGAACAAAGTAGCTTCCGACGCGGCAAAGGTAGGCTCCGATGCAGCTTCCGCAGCAGTGGAGGGCGCAAACAAGGCGGCTTCCGATGCGGCGAAGGCAGGCTCCGATGCGGCGAAGGCCGGCGAGAAGGCTGCGGGCGAAGCGGCGGAGAAGGCCGGTGAGGCAGCCGACAAGGCGGGCAAAGCGGCAGAGAAGGCAGGCGAGGCAGTAGATAAAGCTGCTGCGGGTGCTGACAAGGCCGGCGAGACCACGGTTTCCGAGTCCAGATAAGATACTGTTTGCTGAAATGCCAGAGGCTCTCCGCGAGGATGAGCCTCTTTTTATGCGAACAGAGACGGTTTTGAGGAATAAATTGACAGAGGGGTTAGGCAATGAAGAAGAAATACGGAGTAGCGGTGGCAATGGCGGCGCTCGCAGCCGTTCTCGCAGCGGGTTGCGGCGCAAAGAAGGCGGAGAGCGCGGCTTCGTCTGCCGAGAGCACGGCGGCAGCGATGTCTTCGGCAGGCGAGAGCGCAGCATCCGATGCGGCATCGAAGGGCGAGAGTGTGGCGTCCGAGGCAGCGTCGAAAGGTGAGAGCGCGGCGAGCGAAGGCGAAAAGAAGCTTGCGGACTTCAAGGCAGAGGATTTCAAGGCGGGCGACGATATCACGGCACAGGCCGAGGCAGCGGCGCAGATGCTCGCGGAGAAGCACGAGAAGCTGACGGTTGCCGACGGAACCTATCAGGTCAATGTGACGTTTTCCGGCGGCAGCGGCAGAGCAAAGATTGCGAGCCCGACCGAGCTCACGATTAAGGACGGCAGAGCGACGGCAAAGATTGTCTGGAGTAGCGACAAGTACGACTACATGGAAGTCGAGGGCATTCGCTTTACGCCGGAGATCCAGAACGGCCACTCGGTCTTTATGGTTCCGGTCACGGAGCTCGATAAGCCGCTTGCGATGGTCGGCGACACGACGGCGATGAGTACGCCGCATGCAATCGACTATCAGCTCACATTTGAACTGCAGAAGTAAGGACTTCGGGCAAACAGCGCATTCATAAAGGAGCGGAGAGATGAGAAAGACAAAGCTTGCATTGTTGGCATTGACGGCGGCCCTGGCGGTCACAGCCTGCGGCGGCAAAAAGGAAGAAAAGAAGCTGGAGACTGTGAGCGCGGCGGAGACACAGGCAACGGAAGCGACAGAGGCAACGACGCTTGCCCCCGCGACCGATGAAGAGAAGGCGCAGGCGGCAGAGGTCGGCAAGAAGATTGATACAATCTATGTCCAGAATTGGAGCGAGGACACGGAGAAGCTCTGCAAAGAGGCAAAGGAGGCTTGGGACGCTTTGAGTGACAGCGCAAAGGCAGAGGTGAAGGGCGAGCACGCGTCACCGGAGTATTTCGGTCTGGACACCGGCGATGTGACAAAGGACAATCCCTTAAACCAGGATGAGATCGGTGAGAAGGAGATTCTGGTGGTGAGCTTCGGCACGTCCTATAACGACAGCCGCGCGAAGGATATCGGCGGCATCGAGTCCTATCTCGCAAAGCAGTTCCCGGACTACAGCGTGCGCCGTGCCTTTACGTCTCAGATCATCATGAACCACATCCTCGCGCGGGACGGCGAGAAGATTGACAATGTGGAGCAGGCGCTGGAGCGCGCCAAGAAGAACGGCGTCAAAGAGCTCATTGTCCAGCCGACTCACCTCATGCAGGGCAAGGAGTACGATGAGTTAAAGGAGACGCTCGACAAACACAAGGCGGATTTCGCAAAAGTCGCGCTCGCAGAGCCGTTGCTTGGCGAAGTGGGCAAGGACGTGGAGGAGATCAATGCCGACAAGGAGCAGGTCGCGACCTTGCTTGTCCAGGCGGCTGTGACCGACGGCGGTTTTGATTCTGTCCAGAAGGCGGGACAGGAAGGCGCGGCCTTTGTCTTCCTGGGACACGGCACCTCCCACACCGCGGCAATCACCTATTCCGAGATGCAGACTGCAATGCGGAAGCTCGGCTACAACAATGTGTTCATCGGCACCGTCGAGGGCGAGCCGGCGGAGACCGCGGTTGACGCTGTGATTGAGGCGGTCAAGAAGGCGGGCTATAAGAAGGTCACGATTCGCCCGATGATGGTTGTCGCAGGCGATCACGCGCACAACGATATGGCAGGCGCGGAGGATGATTCCTGGCTGCAGAAGTTTGTCGCGTCGAAGAACTTTGACCGCGTTGAGACCCAGATTCTCGGCCTGGGCGGTATCGTCGACATTGAGAAAATTTATGCGGCGCACACGCAGGCGGCCATCGATCAGGCCGAGGGAAAGACGGCGGAGAGCGGCGCAGCCGAGACGACGGCTGCCGAGAGCAAGGCGAACTAAAGACTGACAGGGAGAGAAGATGAAGAGAAACAGCAGGATGCGCGGCATCGGCGGATTGCTTGCGCTGGCACTCGGACTTAGCATGCTTGTCGGCGGCTGTCGGGCGAAGGCGCCCGAGAGCAGCGCCGCGGGCAGCGAGGCGGCGGCGAAGGAAGAGACGACAGCGGTGACGGCGGAGAGTCAGGTCACGGCGACCGCTGCATTGCCGGACGGCGTCTATACGGCGCGCTTTGAGACCGATAGCTCGATGTTTCATGTGAGCGAGGCGATGCACGACCGCGGGACGCTGACCGTAAAGGACGGGAAGATGACCCTCCATGTGTCGCTCCAGTCAAAGCGCATCCTGAATCTTTTCCCCGGGCGCGCCGAGGATGCCAAAAAGGACGGTGCCGTGCTCTTACAGCCCACGACCGACACGGTCAAGTTTGAGGACGGGAGCACGCAGGAGGTATACGGGTTCGATATCCCCGTCCCGGCGCTCGACACGGAATTCCCGCTCGCCCTCGTCGGCACCAAGGGTGTCTGGTACGACCATCAGGTCAAAGTCACAGAAGTCAAAGCAGAAGAGGTAAGTCAGGCGGCAGCTCCGGAGATTCCGGGGCTGCGCTTTGTTAAACGGATGGATCTTCGCTATGCAAAGACCTTTGACATTTACTTCTATGAGAAGAATTTCGCGCTGATCGATGTGCACGGCGCGGCGCGCTATCTGGTGATTCCGGCGGGAGAGGCAGCGCCGAAAGAGCTGCCGGGCGATGTGGTGCGCTTACAGCAGCCGCTGGACCATATCTACCTCGCGGCGACGGCGGCAATGAGTCTCTTTGAGGTGAATGGGGCGCTCGACGATGTCCGCTTTACCGGCACGAGAGCGGAAGGCTGGCACATTGACGCGCCGAAGCAGGCGCTTTCGAGCGGTGCCATGCGCTTTGCGGGAAAGTACAGCGCGCCGGACTACGAGCTCCTCACATCGGAGGGCTGCAATCTTGCCATCGAGTCGCTGATGATACTGCACGCGCCCGAGGTGAAGGAGATGCTCGAGCGGCTCGGGATTCCGGTCTTTGTCGACTACTCGAGCAACGAGAACCACCCGCTCGGGCGCACCGAGTGGGTGCGGCTCTACGGCGTGCTGACGAATCATCAGGCAGAGGCCGAACGTTTTTTTGATGCGCAGTGCGAAAAAATGAACACATTACAGAACGTCGCGGACAGCGGCAAACAGGTCGTCTTCTTTGCGATGAACCGCGACGGGAGTTTTGTCGTCCGGCGGCGCACGGACTATGTCCCGAAGATGATACAGCTTGCGGGTGGGCATTATGTCGGGGTCGGCGCGGATGAGGCCGGCAGGAGTTCGGTGCAGCGCGTGTCGCGCGAGGCGTTTTTCGAGGCGGCGCGCGATGCCGACGTACTGATTTACAATGCGACCGTGGAGGCGCCGCTCAAAGATTTCGCGGAGCTTAAGGCGAAGGATGAGCTCTTCGCCGACTTCAAGGCCGTACAGGCGGGGGAGGTCTATCAGCTCGGCGGCGACATGTACCAGTCGGCGGATGCGGTCGCCGGACTGACGCTCGATTTTTACCGCGTGTTGCACGGCGAGACCGATGTCCCGCTGCAGTATCTGAGGAAACTCTCATGAGTGCGGGAAGAGGGCGGAGCGCGCTGGTATTTCTGTTTCTCAGCCTTGCGCTGCTTCTGTTGTTTTACTGGAATCTCGCCGCGGGGACGGTGCTCTTTTCGCCGGGAAAACTGTGGGCGCTTCTCACTTCACCGGGCGGCAGAGATCCGGCGGCGAGCATTTTATTCAAGATACGCCTGCCGCGCGCGCTGATGGCCTTGCTGCTCGGTGGAGCGCTCGCGGTCTCGGGCTTTCTTCTGCAGACCTATTTTGCGAACCCGATTGCGGGCCCCTTTGTGCTCGGCGTTTCCTCCGGCGCGCGGCTTGCGGTGGCGCTCTGCATGATGCTCTTTTTCGCGCGAAACCGCGCGACGAGTTCGCTTGCGCTGGTGCTCGCCGCTTTTCTCGGCTCGCTTGTCTCGCTCGGCTTTCTGCTCGCGGTCTCAAGCCGGGTACGCCATATGGCGGCTCTCCTGGTGGCCGGCATCATGATAGGGTATATCTGTTCGGCCGCGACCGATTTTTTGCTGAGTTTTGCGGCGGACTCGGAGATTGTGTCCCTGCACAGCTGGTCGCAGGGCAGCTTTTCCGGCATGAGCCTTGCACAGGTCAGGACAGCGGTACTGCTCATTGCGGGCTGCGCTGTAGCGCTTCTCTTTCTCGCGAAGCCGCTCGGCGCCGTGCAGCTCGGCGAGAGCTATGCCGAGAGCCTCGGCGTCGATGTCATGCGGCTTCGCACGCTCTTAATTCTCCTTGCAAGTCTGCTCGCCGCGACTGTGACCGCCTTTGCGGGGCCGGTCTCGTTTGTGGGGGTGGCTGCGCCGTTTTTAATCCAGCGCCTGCTCTGCACCAACAAGCCGCAGCTTGTGCTACCGGCCTCGTTTCTCGGCGGCGCGGTCTTCTGCATGGCCTCGGACTTCATTGCGCGGACAGCCTTTCAGCCGACCGAGCTTGCGCTCAGCACAGTGACTTCCTTCTTCGGCGCGCCGATTGTGCTGTGGCTATTGGTGAAGCGGCGGGGAAAATGAGATAGTGACACAAAAGCAGAGATTCGGAGAAAACGCGGAGGGGACATGTCGGTCACAAGTTTCTTACATCTAAGCGAAACAGGCAGCGGTGCATTTGACATCGAAATGTTCAACGAGGCACTTGCAAAAAAATATCCGGGAACGGATACGGAACAGAGTCAAAGCAAGTCTTTGGCTTACGATATTACTTGGAGCCGATATGCGGATGGCCCACAGTTTGAAGTAAGGCTCGATCGAACACGCCGCACGCTCGCGGTGGAGTATTTTTATTCGGCGGATAGAATTCGGGATTACGCAAATTTCATTCTATGGATCAGACGGTACTTTCCGAGCGAACAGGAAGTAATCTTGGTGGATGAAACCAATGCGGAGACCATGCTGCCTTCCCCGGAGGCAGCGCCAGCGGATATCGAGGCGTGGATCTTTCGTGTCGGTGTATAACAGCAGACACAGCAAACGCCGTAACTGTTTTTCGCATTCAAATGCATAATAAACGCGATATTGCGACAACGCTTTGTCATCGCGTAGCGGTTAAAAAAGAAAAAGAACGGTGCTGTCAGGCAGAGGGCGTATCGAGAGGAGGAGGGGCTATGCGGAAGGAGCAGCGGGCAAAACTCGCGGCAGAGGGGGTCAAAACGGGCTACGGCGCGCGCGTGGTGCTCTCGGAGGTCGCATTTGAACTTCACCTGGGCGAGGTCATGGCCCTGCTCGGGCCAAACGGCGCGGGCAAGTCGACCCTCTTAAAGAGTGCGGCGGGACAGCTCGCCCTGCAGAGCGGCAGCATCTACCTGGAAGGCAAAGATTTGCAGGCCTATTCCGGGAGGGAGCGCGCGGCGTGCATGGCACTTTTATTTACCGAGCGCAGGGAGCCGGAGTTTGCAACGGCGCGCGAGGTGGTCGAGGCCGGGCGCTACCCCTACACGGGGCGTTTCGGCACCTTGCGGGAACAGGATCACGCGGCGGTGGCGCGCGCCATGGCCTATGTGCGCACCGAGGAACTCAGAGAGCGCCCCTTTGCGGAGCTGAGTGACGGCCAGCGCCAGCGCGTGCTACTCGCCAGGGCGCTCGCGCAGGAGCCGCGGCTCATTCTGCTCGACGAGCCGACGGCGTTTCTTGACCTTCGCCACAAGATAGAGCTCCTCGGTTTGCTGCGGGATCTCGCGACCCGGGAGGGACTCGCGGTTCTGGTTTCGCTCCACGAGCCGGACCTCGCGCTCAAATGTGCCGACCGCGTGCTGCTTGTCGCGGACGGCAAGGTGCTGCCGCCGGCTGCACCGGAAGAGGCGCTTTCCGAAGAGAATATGCGCCGCATTTACGGACTGAGCGCTACCTACGACGCGCTCTCCGGCAGTGCGGAATTGCCGCGGCGCACGGAAGGCACGCCGCCGGACACGCTGGTACTCGCGGGCGGCGGGAGCGGCATACCGGTTTACCGGCGGCTTCGGCGTGAGGGCACTTCTTTTGCAGCCGGGATTTTCAGCCCTGCGGATCTCGATTATCCGGTGGCAATCCGCCTTGCCGCGAAGGTCATTGAGACTGCGCCTTACGAGCCGGTTTCGGCGCCTGACCTGCAAGCGGCAAAGGCCTGTCTCTCAAAGGTCAGGCGGGTCATCTGGGCAGAGCCGCCGCTCGGAAGCGGCAATGCGGCCCTGCTTGCCTTGCGGGAACTTGCGGAATCAAAGGGGATTTTAGAGCAGAAATAAAACGAGCTTACTGCATCGCTTGGGCCGAATCGCGAAGAGTCGAGGAGTGTTCGCAAGGGCGAGCCTGCGAGCATGGGCAACACGCGCTTCCTGCGGGCGTGCGGAAGAACGGCCGAAAGCCAAAGCATCGATGTGGGAAAAGACCGTAAGTGCGAGAGGGCAGAGGGCATCAAAGAACTGTCGCGATCGCGCCTGCAGGGACGATAGCGAGTGTATATCCGCGGAAATGACAGATTATCGGAAGGAAAGCGGGATAGGAGGAAAGGTGGAATATGAACATTCAGATTTTCGGCGGCGGCAAGAATTTTGACGTGAAAAAGGCAGAGCGCTATTTTAAGGAGCGCCGCATCCCGGTGCAGCGCGTAGATCTCTTTGAGAAGGGACTCAGCAAGGGGGAACTCCGCGCGGTGTGCCGGGCGCTCGGCAGCGCGGAAGCTCTGGTCGACACCGCCGCGAAGGCGAAGGAGACCGTGATCTGGTTTCAGCACACGGCGGAAGAGGACAGGGAAGCCTTTTTGCTGGAACACCCGGAAATTTTAAGACAGCCCATCGTGCGAAACGGCGCGCAGGCAACGGTCGGCTATCAGCCCGAGGTCTGGAAGAACTGGGCGTGAGGCGGTTTCGGATTTAACCGAGCCAGCTCCAGTTCTCTTCGCGGGGCAGGGTGAGGGTCAGCATCACAACTTCGCCCGCACTGTCAAGGCAGAGATCCTCCGGGAGAGAGCGGAGCGGGAGCGGATTGCCCTCCTCGAGTTCCTGGAGAATACAGCGGACGCCCTCCGCGCGCGCGTCATCGATCGCGTCGGCGCGGTCCGCGCCTTCGCCGTAGCAGCCCGGAAAATCCGGGAAAGCGGCCCGAAAGCGGCCGTCACGTTCGGTGAGAATAATCGGGTAATCAAATGCCATGGAGGTATCCTTTCCGGAGACTGAAAACTGTTTCGCCTCATTATAGCATGAATGACAGATCGCATGAATGACAGGAAAACAGCGGCACCCCCAGCCCCGCGATTCGCGGTAGGAATGAGTTCAAACTGTCCTACCTGATCTTGCAATCTAGTCCGAAACTGATTTTGCAAAAAAAATAAAAAAGTGCTTGCATTCTCCGGGACGCCATAGTAGAATAACGAAGTACTGAGCGGGGATGCTGGAATTGGCAGACAGGCTAGACTAAGGATCTAGTGGCCACAAGCCGTGTGGGTTCAAGTCCCATTTCCCGCAGCGTATGAGAGGGTTGTGACGAAAGTCACAGCCCTCTCTTTTTATACCCGCGGCGCAGCTTGAATTCATTTCTGTAAACCGGTATAATGAAGATTAAGGTTCAAGAGCAAAAGACAATGGCAGGTAAATGACGGGAGGTTCTATATGAGAAAAGCAGGATTGTTCTGCGTTGCGGCGCTTGCGGCACTCAGCATCAGCGCTTGCGGCGGTTCGAAGCAGGAGAGCACGGCGGCGGAGACCACGGTTGCGGCTTCTACGGTCGAAGAGGGAACCACGGCGGCAGGCGGCAGCATCATTGCACCCGAGGCGGGCAAGACCGATCACCAGAACGGCGGTTTCCCGGTGCAGCTGGATGCGGACAGCTTCAACGGCAAGACCGTAAAGGCAGAGTTCTTTGCCTTTGACCGCTATGATGTGGCAAAAATCAATGCGCTGAAGGCGGGCGATGTGATTCAGGTCGCGAATCACAATGTCGCAATCAAGACCATCGAGAAGAAGAACGCCGAGACCGGCAATTTCCCGGAGGTTATTATCAACGGCGGTGTCGCAAACGGCGGCGTGAGCCTTTTGCAGGACGGCGACTACTTCCGCACCGAGAGCGAGGACGGCACGCCGCTCTACTACTCGATCGGCACGGAAGAGCTGAAGCTCGCGAGCGATGTGGTCTACATGGACTACTCGGATCTGAACCAGCAGAACGGTGTCACCTACCAGGCTGATCAGATTAAGAAGGCGTTTGAGACCGACAAGGCCAAGGGCTGGGGCCCGCAGGTCATCTCGGTTGTGATCAAAGACGGCGAGGTCAAGCAGATTTTCCGCACCTTTATGCAGGACAGCGCGAAGAAGTGATCGGAATCAAAAAAGAGGCATACAGCGAAGGCTGTATGCCTCTTTTTTCTGTGATAGGACACCGGTACCGATTCCTTGTAATTGCCATCCTCTCGTGTCGGGATTGAACTTTCCGCATCTGTTGCGCCGCAAATGCTAACTCGGAAGGCTCACCGCAAGAAAGGCTGATAGCAAGCTTACTGCGCGCTCTTTTTGCCGCCCTCGAAGCAGACGGGGCGCACCGGATACTTTTCCCACTCGGGCTGCACATCTCTGCCCATCGCGCGGAGCATTGCCTTGTCCTGCTGAATCGTGGAGCCGCTCGTGGTCAGCATATTGCCGGTGATGGTCGCGCTGACGCCGCAGGCAAAGCTGTGCGCGCCGTTGTCGGAGAGCGCCGAGCGGCCGCCTGCGAGGCGGATATTCGCCTCGGGGTTAATCATGCGGAAGATTGCGAGAGCGCGCAGAATCTCCTCGTCCTTCAGAATCTCGCGCTCGCCGAGCGGCGTGCCCTTGATCGGCATCAGGACATTGACCGGAATCGACTCGATGCCGAGCTCGGCGAGGGTCAGCGCCATGTCGATGCGGTCCTCCCAGGTCTCGCCCATGCCGATGATGCCGCCGGAGCAGACGCAAAGCCCCTCTTCCTTGGCGGCGCGAATGGTCTCGAGCTTCTGGTCAAAGGTGTGGGTCGTGCAAATCTCGGGGAAGAAGCGGCGCGAGGTCTCAATGTTGTCGTGATAGCTCGTGACGCCCGCGAGGTGCAGCTCGTGCAGCTGCTCTCTCGTCAGAAAGCCGTGGGAGGCGCAGAGATCAATCTTGCACTCCTCGGCCATGCGGCGGTAAGCGGCGAGCGCGTGCTTGAACTCTTCGCCGGTCAGCGAGCGCCCGGAGGTCACAATCGAGAAGCGATCCACGCCCTCGCGCTCGTTTGCCTTACAGGCAGCGACAATCACATCCTCCGGCAGAAACGCATACTCTTCGCAGCCGGTTTTCGAGTGTGCGGACTGCGCGCAGTACTTGCAGTCCTCGCTGCAGCGGCCGCTTCTGCCGTTGATAATCGTACATAAATCGACTTTGTCCTCACAAAAGGTCTCGCGGAGTTTATCCGCCGCCTGACAGAGCTCCGTGAGATCCACTGTCAGAAGCTCCTCGAGTTCCCAATCGCCCCGCTTCAGATGGCGCCCGCCAATGATTTCCTCTGCCAGTTTCAATGCGTTCATATCGCATGCCTCCCGAATGTATTTAATGGAATCCTTGCCCAGTATAGCCAGTTTGAACGAAATTTGTCAACCGAAATTATGTTCGAGGTTGACAATCGGAGTCTGGACGGGTATGCTAGATGTCAGTGCAAAACGCACAGGAAGAGGAGAGTAGAGAATGAAACGTTTGGATATTCGCAACATGGCATTGATTGCAGTGATGACAGCGCTGATGTGTATCTTTGGCCCCATGTCGATTCCGATCGGCGCAGTACCCTTTTCGCTGACCCCGCTTTTGGTATACCTCGCTGCCTACATTCTCGGCATGCGGAACGGCACCGTTGCCTACCTTGTCTATCTGCTGATCGGCTTCGTCGGCGTTCCGGTCATGTCCGGCTACAGCGGCGGCCCGGCAAAGATTCTGGGACCGACCGGCGGCTATCTGATGGCTTTCATCCTGATGGCGCTGATGACCGGTTTTGTGGTGGAGCGCTTCTATCAGAATGTCCCGCTGCAGGCGGTTGTGATGTTTGTCGCGCTGATTATCTGCTATGCGGCCGGTACCGCATGGTTTGTCGGACAGACCAAGATGGCGCTCTCGAAGGCGCTCGCGGTCTGCGTCTATCCGTTTGTCCCGCTCGACTGCATTAAGCTCGGCCTTGCGATTATCATCGGGCGCCCGGTCAGAGAGCGGCTGCACGGGTTTCTGCAGGCAAGATCAGCGGCGAGCCTCGCCTGACGCGTTTTCAAAATCGAAGAGAAAGAAAAAAAGCGAAGAACCTTAGTTCTTCGCTTTTTTTCTGACACTGGATTCTTTTTAAAACTTTCGTTATACTAAAAAGAGCTGAAAAGTTTGGCTGTTCAGCGCAGAAAAGGAGGAAATGTCATGAAAGGGAATGTGCTGGTCGGGCAGTCGGGCGGGCCCACCGCTGTCATCAATTCGAGTCTTGCGGGTGTCTTCAAGACAGCAAAAGAACGTGGTTATCAGAAGGTTTACGGGATGCGCTTCGGCATTCAGGGCTTTCTGGATGAGCAGTATGTGGATCTCTCGGACTATATCCGGAATGAGCTGGAACTTGAGCTTCTGAAGCGCACGCCTTCGGCTTTCCTCGGCACCTGCCGCTACAAACTGCCGGAGATTCACGAGGACAAGGAAGTCTTTGACAAGGTGTTTGCGCTGCTCGACAAACTGGACATTGAAGTCTTTATCTACATCGGCGGCAACGACTCGATGGACACGATACGGAAGCTCTCGGACTACGCACTCCTCACCGGCGCGAAACAGCGCTTTGTGGGCTGCCCGAAGACCATCGACAACGATCTCGCGATTACCGACCACACGCCGGGCTTCGGCTCGGCGGCAAAGTATATTGCGGCCTCGACCAAGGAAGTAATTCGCGACGCGCTCGGCTTCTCCTATAAGAAGAAAAATGTGAATATCATCGAGATTATGGGGCGGAATGCCGGCTGGCTCGTCGGCGCAACGGCACTCGCGCGTCAGGAGGACTGCGACGGCCCGGACCTCATCTACCTCCCCGAAGTGTCCTTTGACATTGAGGCCTTTGTGGAGCGCGTGACGGGATTGCTTGAGAAGAAGGATGTGATTGTCGCGGCGGTCTCCGAGGGCATACGAACGGCGGACGGCGCCTATGTCTGTGAGCTCGCGGACGGGGCGCACAGCAAGGATGCGTTCGGGCACATTCAGATGACGGGCACGGCCTCCTATCTCGCGGGGCTCGTGCATGAGCGCCTCGGCATCAAGACCCGCGCCGTGGAACTCTCGACCTTGCAACGCGCGGCAGCGCATCTCGCGAGCCGCGTCGACGTGGACGAGGCGTTTGCAGTCGGCGGTGCGACGGTCAAAGCGGCGGATGAGGGCTCGAGCGGCGTGATGGTCGTGATAGACCGCGTCTCGGACGACCCCTATCAGTCGGCCATCGGCGTCTACGATGTGCACCGAATCGCAAACGGCGAGAAGCTGGTGCCGCGCAGCTGGATCAACGCGGCCGGAGACTATGTGACCGATGAGTTCGTGAGCTATGTGAAGCCGCTGATTCAGGGGCACTATAACCCGATGATGGTCGCCGGTCTGCCACGCCATCTTGTGATGAACCAGAAGAATTACAGCGACTACCAGATCTGAGACGGCGGGTAAGGCGAAAAGATGCGCTTGACGGAACTCCTGTGCGCTGGTATCATTCTGTTACATAACAAATATAACAGTAAGCGCAGAGGAGGTTGATACATGGCAGTTGTACCGGTTTATAACATTCTGGCAGTGCCCGGCGCGAGTATTCCGCTCTCACTGGAGCGTTTTGATAAAATGATAGGCAGAGTCCCGGTCTCGGGAGAGCGTGTGACTCTGATTTTTATGAAGGAGGACAAGACCAGAGAGGAGCTCACCGCGGACGATTTCTATCCGATCGGCGTGAGCGGCACCGTGGTCGAGGTCGGCGAGCAGGGCGTGCTGGTATTCCGCAGCAATACGCGCGTCGACCTAAAGTCGGTCAACATCTACCCCGATCACAGCATTGATCTCGATGTGGAGCGCAGGCCGGACATTGAGGATTTCGACGAGGCGGTCTCGGCGGAGCGGCTGAAGCAGATGAAACGACACATGCTCGAGGCTTACGGCGACAATCCGCAGTTCGGCCCCATGCTCCGCGGCATGATGTCCCGCTGGGCGTCGCTCGGCGACATCGCGGGCATTGTGAACCGCTGGCTCATCAATTCGCCCGAGGAGAAGATGGACATTCTCGCCGAGGACAGCCGAGAGAAGCGGGAGCAAAAGTTAGAGGAACTGCTCCGCGAAAATCTGGAGTTTCACAAGGTGAACAGCGAGGCAAGCAGCGCGCAGGAAGAGGAATATCAGAAGATGTACCGCGAGAACGCGCTGAAAAAGCAGATTGAGTATCTGCAAAAGGAGCTCGACAACCTGCACCCCGAAAAAGTCTCGGATCTCCGGAAGTTTGAGTTGAAGATCCAGGACCTCGGGATGAACGAGAGTGCGAAGGCGGAGGCCGAAAAGGTCCTGAAGCGCCTCAAGCAGGAGGGGCAACAGAGTGCGGAGAGCGGCCTGCTTTACGATTACCTCGACTATGTGACGAATCTCCCGTGGAAGAAGGAGGCAGCGGCGGCGATTGACCTCGCGGCGGCGGAGCAGGTGCTGAACGAGGATCACTTCGGTCTCAAAAAAGTGAAGGATCGCATTCTGCAGCAGATTGCGGTGATGTCTCTCAAGGGACAGCAGTCCGGCTCCATTCTGCTCTTTGTCGGCGCACCCGGCACGGGCAAGACCAGCATAGGCGCCTCGATTGCGCGCGCGCTCGGCAGAAAATATGTCCGCGTGAGCCTCGGCGGTGTGCGCGACGAGGCGGATATCCGCGGTCACCGGAGAACCTACATCGGCGCGATGGCGGGGCGCATCATGGACGGCATCAAGAAGAGCGGTGTCTCGAACCCGGTCATGGTGCTCGACGAGGTGGATAAGCTCTCGACAAGCTTCCACGGCGATCCCGCGAGCGCGCTGCTCGAAGTGCTGGATCCGGAACAGAATCACAGCTTCACCGACCACTATCTGAATATGCCCTACGATCTCTCGGATGTGCTTTTTGTCTGCACGGCGAACAGTCTCGAGACCATTCCGGCGCCGCTCTTAAACCGCATGGAAGTGATTTCGTTTCAGGGCTACTCGCCGCTCGAGAAAAAGGAAATCGCAAAGCGTCACCTGCTTCCGAAGGCACTCGACGGCGTTGGGCTCACGGCGGAGCAGGTGCTGATTCCGGATGAGATTTTGGACATTCTGATTTCGGATTACACGCGGGAGGCGGGCGTGCGCGGCTTAAAGCGCTGCCTCGATAAGCTCTGCCGCGGCGCGGCCGTACAGTATCTCCGCGACAGGCAGCCGCTCACCGTCACGCGGGACAATCTGCGCGCTCTGATGGACATGCCCCCGATGCTGCACCGCAAGGTGCGCGAGAATACGACGCCCGGCATTGTGACAGGCCTCGCCTGGACCGCGGTCGGCGGCGAAATTCTCTACATTGAGACCCTGTTCACGAAGGGGAGCGGCAAGATTCGTGTGACCGGACAGCTCGGCGATGTCATGAAAGAGTCGGCGGAGCTTGCGGTCAGCAAGGTGAAGGCGCTCTTTCCGGAGAAGGCGCAGCTTTTTGCGGAAAACGATCTCCACATTCATGTCCCGGACGGCGCGACGCCGAAGGACGGTCCGAGCGCGGGTATCACACTGACCACGGCGCTCGCGTCCCTTCTGACCGGCAAGGCGGTTCCCTCGACGGTCGCGATGACGGGCGAGGTGAGTTTGCAGCGCGAGGTGAAGCCGATCGGCGGCCTGCCGGAGAAACTGATGGCGGCCGAGCGGGCGGGCGTAAAGACTGTGTTCATCCCCGCGGACAACGCAGAGGATCTCGAGGATGTCGCACCCGAAGTGCGGGAGAAGCTCGAGATTATTCCGGTCCGCGAGGTGAGCGAAGTACTCACAAGACTCGGACTGCTCGAGAAAGCTTGAGACGAAATAATCAGACGCGTATCGCGAAAGCGAAACAAAGAAAAGCAAAAGCTCTGAATTGCCGGGAAGGTCGGTAATTTAGGATTCCCTTAAAAGGATGACTTTCCCTTAAAATGACGGAGACTATACTATCTTTTTCTGCGGCGAGAGCCGTTTGTATATCTCCGCGTTACTTCAAAAGACCCCGGCGCTGCCTGCGAAAAGCAGGCAGCGCCGGGGTCTTTCTCTTTCTTGAAGCTTTATGGTAGGTAGTGTAACGAAAGGAGCAAATTAATTTTGGCTGAGGTAAGCAGCTGCCTGCTTGCCCGCAATACGGCCGTAGACCACAAAGTCTGCGACGGCATTGCCGCCGAGGCGGTTCGCGCCGTGCACGCCGCCTGTCACCTCACCCGCCGCGAAGAGGCCCGGAATCGGGTTGCCGTCTGCGGTCAGGACTTCGGTGTTCGGGTTAATCCGGAGACCGCCCATCGTGTGGTGGACGCCCGGCGTGACCTTGATTGCGTAGTAGGGCGGCGTGCTGAGCGGTGCCGCAAAGCTTGTGCGCCCGAACTGACTGTCTGTCTTTGCCTCGACCGCTGCGTTCCACTCGTTCATCGTGGTCTCAAAGGCGGTCGGGTCAATCTGCAGGGCGGTAGCGAGCGCCGCATAGCTGTCGCCCTGCGTCGTGTAGCCTTTCTTGATATAGCCCTGAATGACATTGGAAGCGTCGGTCATCGCCTGATCGACGATCAGATAAGCAAAGCTGCCGGGCTGCTGAATCTCGGCGGCGGAGACCGCGTCGCGCGTGCCGACTTCGTCGGTGAAACGCTTGCCGTCGCTGTTCACGAGAATCGCACCGTCGCCGCGGAGTCCCTCGGTAATCAGTGCCGCCGTATTCATCTCGACGGTCGGGTGAATCTGAATCTGGTCGAGATCCACGGTGTCTGCGCCGACGGCCTCGCCCATCACAATGCCGTCACCCTGTGCGCCCTTTGCGTTGGTGGTCATGAAGCCCTTCAGTTCCGGACGGTACTTGGTGACCATCTCGAGGTTTGCGCCGAAACCGCCGCTCGCAAGAATCACAGCCTTTGCATGGACGGTGACCTTCTCGCCGGTCGGGCCGACTGCCTCGACGCCGACCACCTTGCCGCTCTCATCGGTGAGGAGCTTCTCGGCTCTGGTCTCGAGACGGAGATCCGCGCCGATTTTCTTTGCATTCTCCTCGAGAATCGGGAGCATGAAGGTGCCAACCGAGACGGTCTTGCCCTCGGCATTGACCGGGCGGTGAATGCGCTTCACCGAAGCGCCGCCGAAGCTCGAGACGGAGGGCAGCGGCGCGCCGATGCTCTCAAGCCACTGAATAGCGTCCGCCGAGTTTTCGGCGAGAGCCTTGACGAGTTCGGGGTTATTCCGCCCCTTGCCGCCGATCATCGTGTCGAGCTCAAAGAGCTCCACGGAGTCAAAGTAGCCGTTCGGGGATGCCTGGTAGGCCGCCCACTGTTCGCGCACGGTAGCCGCAAGCGCGGTGATTGCCGCATTGTCCGCGTATTTTTCCTCGGCGGTCTTCAGGATCTTCTCGACACCCGCCGCTTCGTCGAAGCTGTTCTTATCCTGCTCCGGGGTCTTTGCCGCGTTCATGCCGCCGGTCGAGCGAATCGAATTGCCGCCCGCCATGGCCTGACTCTCGAGAATCACAATCTTCTTGCCGGCATTTGCCGCCTCAATCGCAGCGGTCATACCGGCGCCGCCGCCGCCGACAATCACGATGTCGGTGTCGAGGGTCTGATCCGGCTGCTTTTCGCGGACTTCGTGGACTGCGGTCGAGAAGGGCTTCGGGTCAATGCCGCCCTGTTCGAGCGCCGCTTTCACGGCGTCGTGGATTGCGTTGCTGGTGAGGGTCGCACCCGAGACGGCATCGAGCTCATAGCTCTGGTTTTTGAAGATTTTCTCCGGGAGCTCGCCGATCGCCACAGTACCGATGCCCTCGGTCTCGTGGTGATTCAGGACTTTGACGGAGTAAATCCGGTCCGGAGTCGCAATGACTTCGACCTCGACCGGTCCGTTCATGCCCTGTGCCGAGGCAGTCACGGTGACGGCATCGGCTGGAATATCCTTTTTCGCGACGCCGCCCTTATGCGCTGTGGTCTGCATGAGGTGCTGCATCAGAAAAATCGGAAGTATGATGCCGATCAGAATGAGGAGATACGGCAAGAAGCTTCGCTTCTGTTTCATGGGGTGTCCCTCCCTGTTTTGTTATTTTTTTATCATACCATAGAGAGGGCTGTCTGAACATGTGAAAACAGGAAGAATTTTGCTAAAATACAGGGGAAAATGAAAGCGAAGCCCGGAGTTCTTCGGGCAGCGCAGAGAGACAGGTGACGGATGAAAGAACAGAGGGAAATGACGGAAAAAGAAGAGAAGCAGCCGCGTCTTATGTGGCTCGATGTCTGGCGGGGAATCGCGGTGATCAACATGTGTCTGTACCACGGTCTCTGGGATCTGGTCTACTATTTTCGCTTGCCGGGGTTTGACTGGTACAGCGGTCTGCCCGGCTATGTCTGGCAGCAGAGCATCTGCTGGAGCTTTATTTTTCTGTCGGGCTATAGCTACGCGCTCGGGAAGAACAAGTTCCGGCGGGGCGCGACGATTTTGTTTGCGGGTGCGCTCGTCGAGGCGGTCGCGGGCGCCTTCGGGCAGGAAATCCACTACGGGATTCTGAGTTTTCTTGGGCTCTGGCAGCTATTACTCACCCTGCCGGAGGATCAGCTTTCGCGCGAGATGCGTCTCCGCTCCTGGTGCCGGATCGGCCCTATCGGCTTTGCACTCTGTCTCGGCTTGTTTTTCCTGTGCCGCAATGTGAATCAAGGAAGCCTCGGCTTTGAGAGTTTGAAGCTTGTCACGCTGCCGGAAGCCCTGTACCGCAGTCGTTTGACGGCCTGCCTCGGCTTTCCGCCGGCTGATTTTTCTTCGCTTGACTATTTTTCGCTGCTGCCCTGGGGCTTTTTGTTTCTCGCGGGCTACTTTCTCTCACAGTACCGGGCGGAAGAGCGGCGCGATGCGGCGGAAGCGGAAGGGTCTCGGACAGTGCACGGCGTGAACGGAGATTCCGGGTGCATTGCGCCCGCGGAAGAGGGCGGCACGCTCGGGGAGGTTTTAGTGCAGCGGCTTTCCGGGCAGGCGCTCTTTCGCCGGAGAGGGCGGTTGCTCGCCTGGGTCGGCAGACACGCGTTGCCGATTTACCTCCTGCACCAGCCGATCTGGATGGCAATCTTTGAAATCGCAATCCGCCTGCGGCGCTGAATGCCGCCGCTTTGCTCAGATGAACACAAAGTGCTTTAGCAGGACGAGAACCGTGAGGTGCAGCGGGTAGTAGAGATAAAAAAACCACTGTGAGACGCCTGCGGCGCGCGAAGAAGCGCCCGCGGGCGTTTCTTGCTGCGGTGCTTCGGCGCGCGGGTCCGGGCGCGTAAAAGTGGGTTCCGCCGGGTAGGCGATGAGGAGTGCGAGAAGCGGTCCCGCGTTCACGGAGAACAGGCGGAAACAGAATAGCGGGAGCGGCTCCTGTAAGGCGAATCCGGTTATGACAGCGTCGATCGAGAGCCCGAGCATCGCGAAGAGAAAGCCGTAGCGCTTCTTTTCGCGGACGCCGCGCGCGGCGAGAAAGAGGAGCACCATGGCAGGTGCAAACGCGGACCAATCCGAGAAAAAGGTGCAGACAAAAAAGAGGAGAGCGAGGAGCGGCGTCCGGTACGGACTTCCTTTCATTTCCTCGGCGACTGTCAGAAGCAGCAGACAAAAGGTGAGCGAAAAGAGCATATTCAGCTGAAACGGAATGTGAAACGCGAGCCAAAACGGGAGCTGCGAGAGGAGAGCCGTGACAGCGAGACGCCTAAGATACTTGCGCCGCGAGCGGGTGTAGAAGTAGCCGTCCACAAGGTACATGCACATGACAGGCGCAGTGAAGTAGCCGATTCCAGTCAGGACCATGGCGAGCGGGCTGCTGCCCGGCAAAAAAATGTGCGCAATGTGGTTGAGGCTCATACAAAGCAGGGCGAGAAGCTTTACGCGGGAGCGGGGACTTGCAAACATAGGGTACCTCCGGGAAAATCGCAGACGTTATGTATTCGTGCGCGTTTCAGATATGCTTCGTTGGTATCAGTATAATATATCAGTATAATATATGTGAAGAGGCCTATCCACCCGCCGCACGCTGACATTACGGCTTTTCGGTTCTTTGCCCTGTCGCGTGCGGCATGGTATACTGAAGTTTATCCAAAGTAAGACAAGTCGCGGTCAGCGCGCGGAAATGAGGACGAATCATGAATGCAATGGTCATTTACTGTAGCAAAACGGGCAGCACTGAGAAGATCGCAAAGCGGATTGCGAAGGATTTTGAAAGTCCGCTGCTCAAAGTCGAGGCGGATGTGCTCTACGGCGGCTTCTTCTCCGCCTGCGCGCGCGTGGTCACCGACCGCCTGCAGAAAAATCTGCCGAAGTCCGTCACCGAGACGCCGGACATTTCGGATTGCGATACCTTATTCCTCGGCTTTCCGATCTGGTGGGACGATATGCCGGACTACTATAAAGAGTTTCTCGGGAGACTCGAGGCGGACGGCAAGTGCCTGATTCCGTTTGCGACTTCGGGTCGCTCGGACATGAGCCGCGCAATCGAAAGCCTCCGGGCACTCTTTCCGAATGCCGAGATCCGGAATCCGTTTCACTACGGCATCACGCAGCGCGACGACTATGCGCTCTGGAAGCGGGAGCTCTCGGAGGATGCGGCCGTTGAGGACGCAATCCGTTGAGACTGGTTTTTTTGAGCATCGCGCCGGAATTTTTTGAGAGCTATCTTGCCTCGCATGCGGTGCAGCTCGCAAGGCGGCAGGGGCATTCCGTCGAGGTTGCGGATCTCCGCGACTTTGCGGACGGGAGTTTCCGGCAGGTCAGCGACTCGCCGTTCGGCGGCGGCAGAGGCGTGGTGCTCCGCGCGCTGCCCATCTTTCGCGCGGTCGAAGCCCTGACCGGGCGGCGCCTGCAGGAGAAACCGGGACAGCCCGGCGGTGCGGACGGCAGTCTGGTTGCGGCACTCACGCCGACCGGGTTCCCGTTTGTTCAGCGGACCGCGCACCGCTATACGGCCTACGACACGCTCGTGCTGCTCTGCGGGCGCTATGAGGGTATCGATGAGAGGGCGCTCGAGGCGGTGGATGAGCGCATCTCGATCGGCGACTATATCGTGACGGGCGGCGAGATTCCGGCGATGGCGGTCGCTGACGCCGCGCTCCGGCTCCTGCCGGGCGTGCTGAAAGCGGGCAGCGCGGAGGAGGAGTCCTTTGAGACCGGACTGCTCGAGTATCCGCAGTACACCCAGCCCGCCGAACTCTTCGGGCAGCGCGTGCCGGAGATTCTCTGTAGCGGCGACCACGCCAAGGTGGCAGAATGGCGGCAGGCGGCGGCAGTTCGCGCAACGGCGCGCTTTCGCCCGGATTTGCTGGAAACGATTGACCTTACCTCGCAAAAGAGATAAAATCAGCAGATATGACGACAGAGGATACTTCGCTTTTCTTCGCCCCGTGAGCGAGTGCTCACGGGGCGTTTTCGGCGGTATGCTCGCAGTACAACAGGGGAGGTTTTCAGATGAAGAAGAACAGACTGGTGGCGGCAGCGCTCCTTGGTTTTATGACCTTGGCGCTCGCGGCCTGCGGCGCAAAGAGCGACAGTGCGAAGGCAGACAGCAAGGCAGAAAACAGTAGCGCAAAGGTCTACAAGGTCGGCATTCTCCAGTTTATGGATCACCCGTCCTTGAACCAGATTGAGCAGAATGTGGAGAAGGAGCTCGACGCGCTCTCAAACGACGAGGTTCGCTACGAGTATAAGCCCTACACGCTGAACGGCCAGGGAGATTCCGCGACCTTAAACCAGATGGCGGCAAAGCTCCTTGACGACAAGGTGGATGTGATCATTCCGCTCGCGACCCCGGCGGCACAGATTGTGCAGTCCACGGTCGAGGGCCATTCCGAGACGCCGATTGTGTTCTCGGCGGTCTCCGATCCGGTCGGCGCAAAGCTTGTGAAGGATTTGAATGCGCCGGGCGGCAACATCACCGGCACCTCGGACAGCCTGAACACGGACGCGATTATGGAGCTGATTCTCGCGACCAAGCCGGACACCAAGTATGTGGGTCTTTTGTATTCCAAGAGCCAGGACAGCTCCGAGAAGCCGATTGCGGACGCAAAGGCCTTCCTCGATGCGCGCGGCATTCGCTACATCGAGAAGACCGGCACGACGAACGATGAGATCAATGCGGCGGTCGACGCGCTGATTGCCGAGAAGGTCGATGCGATTTTCACGCCGACCGACAACACGGTGCAGAATGCGGAGCTCTCGTTCTATGAGAAGCTGATCACGGCGAAGATTCCGCACTTCGGCGGCGCGGATTCGTTCGCGTTAAACGGCGCGTTTGTGGGTTACGGCGTCGACTACGCGCAGCTCGGCAAGGAGACCGCCGACTTAACAGCGGAGGTGCTGAAGGCGGGCAATGCGGGCAGCGTCCCGGTCAAGACCTTTGACAACGGCATCGCGACCGTCAACACTGACACGGCGAAGGCGCTCGGCTATGACATCGAGACCCTGAAGAAGGACTTTGCGCCGCACAGCACGGCGGTCAATGAAATCACGACGAAAAAAGAGTTCGACAAGAAGTAAGGAGGCGCTGTGGGAAGTTTTTTGACGCCGGTTATGCTGCGGACAGCGCTGGAGGTCGGCCTGATTTATGCGATTGTCGCGCTGTCACTCTTTATTAGTTTCAGTATCCTGAATATCTGTGATCTCTCGACGGACGGCTGCTTTACGCTTGGCTGCGCGGTCGGCGCGGTTGTGACGATGGCAGGGCATCCGCTGCTCGCAATCCCGGCGGCGATGCTGGCCGGTGTGCTCTCGGGCGCGGTGACCGCCTTGCTGCAGACCAAACTCGGCGTGCCGAGTATCCTCGCGGGCATCATTGTGAATACGGGGCTCTATACCGTAAACCTCGGCGTCATGGGCTTTTCCTCGAATGTCTCGATTTTCGGGACGGACACCCTCTTTTCGCTTTGGGGCAAACTGTTTGACGGGACGGTGCTCGGCGACTGGTCGAGAAGTATTTTGCTTCTGATTCTGGTCGCCCTGATCTGCGCGACCCTCAACTGGTTCCTGAAGACCCGAATCGGTCTCTCGATTCGGGCGACCGGCGACAGCATGGAAATGGTGCGGGCCTCGTCAATCGATCCCTCGTTTATGATAGTCGTGGGACTCTGCTGCTCGAATGCGCTGACCGGTCTCGCGGGCTCGCTCTTTGCGAGCTACAACAAGTCGGCGGACATCAACCTCGGAACCGGCATGGTCACGATAGCGCTTGCCGCGCTGATCATCGGCGAGACGCTGTTCGGCAAGCGGCGCATGCCGGTCCGGATTGTCGGCGTCGTAATCGGCTCCTGCCTGTACCGCTTCATGATTTCGATTGCACTCCGCTTAAACGCGCCGACAGAGGCCTTTAAGCTGGTCTCGGCCCTGATTGTCGCGATTGCGATTGCGGCGCCGGAGGCACAGCGCGCCCTTGCCCTGCACCGCCGGAAAAAGGCGGCCATGCGGCGGCGCCGGGAGAGAGGAGGCAAGGCATGCTGAGAGTTTCGAATTTAAAGAAGACCTTCAACGAGGGCACGGTCAACGAGAAGATTGCGCTGAACGACCTCTCGCTCACGCTGCCGGACGGCGATTTCGCGGCGATTGTCGGCTCGAACGGCGCCGGCAAGTCCACCTTCTTCAACGCGATTGCTGGCAGCTTCTATGTGGATGACGGCGAGATTTTTCTGGACGATCTGGACATCACCTTTATGCCGGAGCACAAGCGGAGCCGCATCATCGGGCGCCTGTTTCAGGACCCGCTGCTCGGCACCGCGCCGCACATGACCATTGAGGAGAATCTGACGATTGCCTACCTCCGCGCCTCGGGGCACACGAGCGCCTTCAGTCGCAGCGCGGCGAAGGACAGAATTTTCTTCCGGGAGCAGCTCAGCGAGCTTCATATGGGGCTCGAGGACAGAATGGAGCAGCCTGTAGGACTTTTGTCCGGCGGACAGCGCCAGGCCCTGACGCTTCTGATGGCGACCGTGGTAACCCCGAAACTGTTACTGCTCGATGAGCACACAGCGGCGCTGGATCCGAAGACGGCCGAGAAGGTGCTTGATCTGACCGCGAAAATCGTCAGGGAGCGGCACATCAGCTGCCTCATGGTCACGCACAACATGCACCAGGCGCTTGAGCTCGGCAACCGCACGCTCATGATGGACGGCGGGCGCATTGTCTTCGATGTGTCCGGAGAGACGAGAGCCGCGATGACGGTGCAGGATCTGCTTGACCGCTTCAAGCAGGGCGCAGGCAGTGAACTGAACAATGACAGAATTCTGCTTTCCGAGTGAGCAAAAAGCTCCGCTGCACCAAAGAGATCGGTGCAGCGGAGCTTTTTGCGTTTACAGTTTGATTTCTTTTGGGAAAGCCTCTTTCCGCATGATACCCCACATTTTGTCAATATACGACAGCGTGTAAAAATTCTCGTAGTAGTGGTAGTAAAATGCTCCCTTCAGGGTCATCACATAAGTGCCCTTATGCTCGGTCAGAAAGCCGAACTGTTTTGCGAGCCAAAGCTCGAAGCCATACATTTTTTTCAGAGGCACACCGAAAAATGTTTGAAAATCGGCTGCCCTTACTTTAGTGCTGTAGGCGGTCCAGAACAGCCAGTAAATCATTCTCTGCCGTCTGGTAAAGCGTAGCGTCAGTGAGGTGGCAGGCTTTCGGGAATGAATTCTCTTGCAGTAAGCGTCCGGATCAAAGGTATTGATTTTGAATTGCCGCTTGAACAGACTTGTGGCAGAACATCCGAACCCGAGAAAGTTATCTCTGGTCATAGAGGAATAATTGGCGGCAGCTTCGCTGGAGAAGGTCCAGATGGAATTGCGTGAATACCTCTTCTTGAAACAGTAGTTCGTGATGGCATCCAGCAGCGCACGTTTTTCCTTTTTGGGCATAGCCGAAACAGGGCTCTCCGTAAATGTGAAATCGATAAACGGGTATATGGCAATGTGGTTTGCCCCGAATGAAAAGGCCAGATCAATGTCGGATTTCAAATCGTTATAGCGCTGTCCCGGCATAGCAAAGATGAAGTCCATGGAAACGGTTTCAAACGGGACAGCCGCCAGGGCAGCCGCCAGGACAGCGGTATCGATTTTCTTTCTGCCGAGCAGCTTCTGATATTTATCGGAAAAGGACTGGACGCCAATGCTGATTTTCGTAACGCCCGCATCTTTCAGCGTTTGCAGCAGTTCAACCCGCACATTGTCTGGGTGAAGCTCCAGGCCGATTCCCTCTGTGATGATAAAGTGCTCATTGAGTGCAGACACAATTTCTTTGATCCGATTTGCTGCGAGTGCCGGCGTTCCTCCTCCGAAGTAAAGGCTGGTAACTTTCTTCCGCCCTTTATGCTGGCGGCCAATCAGATGTATTTCCTGAATCAAGGCATCTATGTAGCGGTTACATAGCGGGGCGGAATACGGCACCTTGCAGTAGGGACAGAAGTTACAGATGCTTTTACAGAACGGAATATGGACGTAGAGTCCCAAATTTTCGCATTCTGCAAATGGCAATAGGCGGTCATACTCGCGTTTGAACGTAAATGGCTGTATGGTTCTGGTGAACCACATGCGTGTCAGATTTGTGATAACACCCATACTCCTCCTAAATGTACTTCAGATATGTATGAAGCATCTCCGAAATGATTTTGAGATTGCCCTGGAACAGGAGCGTGTACTCGGCAACAAAGAAATATCCGCATTGCTCACAGAGACCGGGAATATCAATACAACGTCCGCAGGTGTATAATTTTCCGCGCTCCATCACAACACATTGATGACAGGGGGTGGGGAAGCTGTTTTCGATGAGATAGGGGAAGGCGCTTTTTAAATTAAATACAGGCGCGCCTTCCTTCATCATCCGGCTTATTGTATTGCAGCAGCCGGCCTTTTCCTCCCGGGATAAAGTCAGTTCCTTGGTGTCAGGGTAGGGGGTATGAAAATTGAAAGACACAGCACGAACATTCTTGGTATCGCGGGCAGTCTGGCACACAGCTCTCACACAGTCTTTGTTGATTTGATTGATGGCCATATAAAAACAAATATTGTCTGCAGTGGCATTGCGGATGTTGTTCATGATGATGTCATAAGTCTCACCGCGTATCGCATTATGATGCTTCCGATCCCCGTCCAAGCTGAGAAGAATCAAATCGGCCTCCGGGAGATCAATGGGAAAGGTGCCGTTTGTGACAACATTCACGATGAGAAAGCCCATATTTTTTGCTTCAATGACCAAATCTCTCAGTCTGCGCTGCCCGTCTTCCCAGAGAAAGGTTTCGCCGCCGCAGAAGAATAGGATTCGCACCCCCATAGCATAGAGTTCCTGCATTTCTCGACGGATCTGTTGATACGGATGGATGATTGCCGTGATGTTGTTGACGGAACAATGCCGACAGTGTAGGTTACACTTATCTGTGACGATGACAGTTCCAAGAATCGGCGCTTTTCTTCCAAACAAAATGGTTTTGGCGCCAAATGCAGCGAAGTATAAAAAAGAGGACAGCTTCATATCGGATCTCCATAGATTGGTCGCAACAGTATGTCATCTCCCGATAAACCAAGGAGCTTTGATCGGAGTCTGGGAAACATGCTTCTCGGAGAACTGTAATTTCGGAAAACGGTATTTTTAGAGAACTATATTTATTATAGCATGAACTGCCATGTTACGGAAAAGATAGGCGGGAAAAGCGGGGGAAGTTCGACACACAAAAAAGACGGCATCAATCAAAGTTGAATGCCGTCGTATTGTCCGAGTTCATTTTTCTGAGCTGTGCCTTTGCATAGAATTTTGCGGAGCAGGAGATCAGCACTGTTTTTAGGAGATAAAGGGTGTCGTCCGTAGCTGGGACGGAGGCGTAGTCGGTTTTCTCGCGGGTGCAGACCAGAATCTGCTCAAAGAGGGTGCAAAAGCGGTCATAGGCTCTGGGGAGCTCTGTGCTGTCCAGCGCAAAGGAGATGAGGGCAGCAATTTCCGAGATGCTGTAGACCTGCTTTAGGATGCAGAGCACAATCGCAGTCGCAACTTGTTCCCGCGAATACTGTTTTTTGACGGGCGGGCTCAGGATGCGCAGTTTCACGTAATTATTCAGCATGGATGCCGTGAGCGGGAGTCCGTCCTTTTTCCTGCTGCCCTCATCGGAGGACAGCAGCGGGGACAGCACCTCGTTGACAAGTGTAACAACCTGGTCGGAGTAGAGCCCGAGCTGCGGCAGTTCGCGGAAGCGAGGCAGGAGGAATTCGGTCTCCATGGCGCTCAGACCGTTTGAATGATGCGCCGGGATGCAAAGCGGGACAGGCTGCCCCGAAGGAAACGAACCCCGAAGAATACCTCGTACAGGGCAACCGCCTTATCTGCGAGCAGAAGATGTAGAGCCAGTTTTGAACTCGGCAGGTGCACGCTCAGCGGAAACATATGCGCGCGTATCGCCTTTTCCTCAAGCCGGTTCAGGCCGAACTCCTGTCGAGCGTTGTCCGCAGCCTCCTCCGGGTGGTAGAGGCAGTAGAGACCGGGATGGTCGTTCTTACTCGTGTAGTCGACAAAGCAGAGGTCGTGGAGCAGTCCGACCTTCACCGCACTGGCGGAGCTTACGTTGCTCCGCTTTGCAAGCCAAGCCATGCAGACCGCAACGCGGACGCTGTGGTCATAGGTGTTGGTATAAATGTGACGCGGAAAATGCCGGAGGGAGCGAAAGCTTTCGCTCCCCAAAATAGCAGCGGCATCAGGTGCCTCTGCCTGTAAATAGTCAAAATACTTTTGATTCATCGATGGTCTTACTCTCTTTCTTTGGTGTCAGCAGTTTCTGTTCCGGCACCATGTTTCTCAGTATAACGGAAAGCGAAAGCAGAGACAATTCTTCCCAAAGCAGAAAACTGTGATTTTTGGATGAAAACGGTTAAATTCGGCAGAAAGTACGGAAAGTCAGAGCGAAGTACGGAAAAAACAGGTATACTGTAACAGAAAAAGCATGATGTCGCTGTGACAAGGAGGTATCTATGCCTAAGGTTTCCATTATTATTCCTGCGTACAATGCAGAAAAGGTGCTGGCGCGCTGCCTGGACAGCGTGCTCGCGCAGACTTTTACGGATTTTGAGGTGCTTGTCATGGACGACGGCAGTAAGGACGGCACGGCGGCACTCTGTGACGCCTATGCGGCGAAAGATGCCCGCATCCGCGCGGTTCATAAGGAAAACAGCGGCGTCTCGGACACAAGGAATCAGGCGCTCTCGCTCGCGACCGGCGACTATCTCCAATTCCTTGACGCCGACGACTGGATTACGCCGGAGGCGACGGCTCTCTTTTTTCACGCCGCCGAGACCAACCGGGCAGATCTCGTGATTTCCGACTTTTATCGCGTCGTGGACGGGTGGACCGCCAGAAAGGGTTCGATTGACGAAGAGGGACTGCTCACGCGGGAGGAATTTGCATCCTGCATGGCAAAAAGCCCAGCCGACTACTATTATGGCGTCATCTGGAACAAGTTTTTCCGCCGCGACATCGTGGAGCACTATCATCTCCGCATGGACGAGAAGCTGCGCTGGTGCGAGGACTTTATCTTCAATATGGAGTACATCCTGCACGCCGAGCGCATTTTTGTGCTCCGCGCGCCGACCTACTACTATGTGAAGACAGAAGGCTCGCTCGTGCAACAGGGTCTGAATATCCCGAACATCGTCCGGATGAAGATGAATGTGCTGAACTACTATCGGGACTTTTACAAAAAAGTCTTTTCGGAGGAGGAGTATGCAAGCCACCGCCCGGAAATTTACGGTTTTCTGCTCGACTACTCGCACGACGACGGCGTGATTCCGTTTTTGCCCGGCTCGAAGCGGCTCGGCGAGGAGAAAGCTTTTGCGGCGCACGCGCCGCTTAGCGCCAATGTCTGGACGGAACACTACTATGTCGAGCGGCTGTTCCGGCGTTACGCCGACACGATAGGTGCGCGCTTTGACCTTGAGCAGCGGGAAATCGCGGCGGTCATGTTCCTTGCGAACTTTGAGAAGATTGAGAGTATGCGCGAGTTTGCGGAGTACCTGAACTCTACGCAGATCGGCGCGAATGCGCTGCTCGAGTATCTCGCATTGAAAGGCTATGTGCGGACGGAACTCGGCCAGCCGGAGAGTGCCGTGCTCACGGAGAAGGCGGAGGAACTGAAAAAGGCCGTACTGCAGGCCGAGGAAGAGGTGGAGAAGACTATATATCAGGGATTTACCGAAGAAGAAATGCAACAGCAGCCCGAAAACCGCCTGCGCAGAATGGAAAACATGCGCGCCCAGCTGGAGCGCTGAACAAACGACAGTCACGAAGGAGGACAGACAAATGGACCTGCAACTCAGACCACGCGAGGAATGTCGCTTTGATGCCGTGAGTCTCGGTGAGATTATGCTTCGCTTCGATCCGGGCGAGGGAAGAGTCAGAACGGCGCGGAGCTTCCGTGTCTCGGAGGGTGGAGGCGAATACAATGTGGTGCGCGGCCTCCACAAGTGTTTCGGCTTAAAGACCGCGGTCATCACGGCCTTCGCCGACAACGAAGTCGGAAAGCTTCTGGTCGACTGCATTGAGCAGGGCGGCGTCGCGACCGATTTTATCCGCATGGTGAAGACGGACGGCATCGGCAGAAGCTGCCGGAACGGCCTCAATTTTACGGAGCGCGGCTTCGGTGTCCGCGGCGCGCTCGGCTGCTCCGACCGGGCCAACACGGCGATTTCCCAGATGGGGCCGGAGGACTTTGATTTCGACTACATCTTCGGCGAGCTCGGCGTCCGCTGGCTGCACACCGGCGGCATCTACGCGGCGCTCTCGGAGCGCGCTGGGGAGACCGCGATTGCGGCCTGCGAGGCAGCGCACCGCTACGGCACCGTGATTTCCTACGACTTAAATTACCGCCCCTCGATGTGGAATGCAATCGGCGGCAAGGCGAGAGCGCAGGAGGTGAACCGCGCCCTCGCGCGCTATGTGGACGTGATGCTCGGCAACGAGGAGGACTTCACGGCCTGCCTCGGCTTTGAGGTCCCCGGCAATAGCGAGAGCCTCGATCAGCTGAATCTGGAGGGCTATCAGGAGATGCTCCGGCGCGGCGCGGCCGAGTTCCCGAACTGGAAGGTGGTCGCGACGACGCTCCGCACCGTGCACTCGGCGACCGTGAACGACTGGAAGGCCATCTGCTTTGCCGACGGCGCCCTCGCCTTTTCGCGCGGCTATGAGGCGATGGAAGTGCTGGACCGCGTGGGCGGCGGGGACAGCTTTGCCTCGGGTCTGATTTACGGGCTCATGACGACGGGAGACCCGAAGAAGGCGGTCGAGTACGGTGCGGCGCACGGGGCGCTTGCAATGACAACGCCGGGTGACACGTCGATGGCAAGTGTCGACGAGGTCGAAGCGCTGATGGCGGGCAAGGGCGCGCGTGTGAAACGCTAAGACTTGCCAAAACGCAAGACTTGTGCTAAAATCTTGCGCTTTGAAGAGAGATGTTGTTGTTTCAAGGTCTCGGGAGAGACTTCAAAGGAGAGAATTTTGAGAAAGACAAAGATTATCTGCACGATTGGACCTGCCAGTGACAGCGAGGAGATGCTGAAGAAGCTCATGCTCGCGGGCATGAATGTGACACGTTTTAACTTTTCTCATGACACGCACGAGGCGCATGCCGAGAAATTCAAGCGCGTGGTGAAGCTCCGCAGAGAGCTGGGTCTCCCGGTCGCAACGCTGCTCGACACGAAGGGCCCGGAGATTCGTCTCCGCGACTTCAAGAACGGTTCGGAAGTGCTTGAAAAGGGCGCAAAGTTCACGTTGACCACGAGAGAGCTGCTCGGCGACAACACGATTGTCTCCGTGAGTTATAAGGACCTGCCGAGCGATGTGCAGAAGGGCGGCGTCATTCTGATTGACGACGGTCTGATCGGTCTTCGCGTCGACGAGGTGGATGGCACCGAAATTCACTGCACGGTCGAGAACGGCGGCAAGGTTTCGAACCACAAGGGCGTGAACATTCCGGGCGCCGATCTCTCGATGCCCTTTATCTCCGACCAGGACAGAAGCGACATTGAGTTCGGCTGCCAGATGGGCTTTGACTATATCGCGGCTTCGTTCACGAGAACCGCTGCGGATATCCGCGCAATCCGCGAGATTCTCAATGCGCACGGCAGCAAGATGAAGATTATCGCAAAGATCGAGTCCGTGCAGGGCGTGAAGAACATTAAGGAAATCTTCAAGGAGGCCGACGGTGTCATGGTGGCACGCGGCGACCTCGGTGTTGAGGTCCCGGCGGAGGATGTCCCGGCAATCCAGAAGGACATCATCAAGCTCGGCGCAAAGATGGGCAAGATTGTCATCACGGCGACCCAGATGCTCGATTCGATGATTCATAACCCGCGGCCCACGCGCGCCGAGGTCACGGACGTCGCAAATGCGATTTACGACGGCACAATGGCGATCATGCTCTCGGGCGAGACCGCAGCCGGAAGCTATCCGGTCGAGGCGGTCGAGATGATGAGCAAGATTGCCGAGAAGACCGAGCAGGACATCAACTACAGCGAGCGGAGAAGAAGACTCGAGACCGAGAAGCAGGAGGATGCGACGACCGCAATCAGCCATGCGACCTGCACGGTTGCGGAGGATGTCCGCGCAAAGGCGATTGTCACGGTCACAATCTCCGGTTTCACGGCGAGACGTCTCGCGAAATACCGCCCGGAGTGCCCGGTCATTGCCTGCACGGTGAGCCAGACGGTTGCCTGCCAGATGAATCTGCTCTTCGGTGTGATCCCGGTGCTGATTCCGCAGGAGGACAATGCCGACATGCTCTTCGACGCCGCACTCCACGAGGCCAAGAAGCTCGGGCTGGTGTCCGAGGGCGATACGGTCATCCTGACCGCGGGTCTGCCGCTCGGCGTGAGCGGCAACACGAACATGATTCGTGTGATGGAAGTGATTTAACGCAACTTGTTGCACCGGCAACGGAAATAAAAAGACGCCGTGTGGTAGACTGCTCGGGTAGGGCGGATGCCGCACGGCGTCTTCCTGTATACAGGGAACCGTTCAAGAAAACGAAGACCGCAGAATTTGCGGAGAAATGAGGAAAGTATGAGTTTATTTTTAGGACCGATTCACCACTGGCTGTATCGCAAAATCCGCCTCCAGGAGGAACTGATCACAACTCTCGCCGAGCGGGAGGGCGCGAGAAGCGGCGACAGCGGCAAGTATGAGACCTATGTGAACCGTGAGCTTCGCCCGCTCGAGGAACTGATTGACACCGACAACATTCACGGCTGGCTGCAGGCGCGCATTCATGACGCCGAGGGGCGCTATGCGGCGCTTGTCGCGGCGATTCTGAAGGAGGACAGCGGCGCAAAGTCCCGGATTGAGGACGAGGTCTTTGCGTTCGGCGCGTTGAATGCGGCGCCGGCGGAGGCGAGCCCCGCAGAGGCATATCGCTTCTACGGCGACAATCTCGTGAACGGCATGCCCTGCGACCATGTGGACCGCGTGACGGAGCAGGCGGAGGATCACATTGCCTGGACACTTGACCGGGATCTGCACGGCGATTTCTGGATTCAGGCCGGTCAGTCTCCGGAACTCTACTATGCGCTGCGTCTCGCCGAGATGCGCGGTATGCTCTCCGGCACCCGTTTAGAGCTGCTCTCGCCTTCCGAGATGAGCTATGTGTTAAAGGAGAAGGCATGAACGAGAGCATCTCTCTCATGGTCGAAGAGCATGAGAACATAAGGCGCATGCTGCGGGTGCTCCGCGCGATGTGCCGTTCGGTGATGCGCGGCGAGGAAGTGGATCAGGCGGACTTTTCCGCCGCAATTGACTTCATTCGGAACTACGCGGATCACCACCACCACAAGAAAGAGGAGGAACACCTCTTCAAGGCGATGGTCGCCAATATGGGAAAGATCGGCGAGAATCTGGTGACTCACGGCATGCTGGTCGAGCACGATCTCGGCAGAGGCCATGTGCTTGCCCTGACCGAAGCGTTGGAGCGTTTCCGGCAGGACCCGAGCGATGACAACCGCCTCGATATTATCGCCGAGGCAATGGGCTATGCCGCGCTCTTAGACCGCCACATCGAGAAGGAAAATACCGTCGTCTACCCGTTTGCCGAGCGCAGTCTTTCGCCCGAGACCTTTGCGGACATCAATGCGGCTTCGGCGGCCTTTGAGGCGGACCCCGCAGAGCAGGCGCTCCGCGATAAGTACACGGCGATTGCGGACCGTCTCGAAACGAAATACGGCACGGCAGCCTGAGACTTGTTTTATTCCTAGAACTATGCTAGGCTTTGCCTGTTTGGTATCTACCGGAAAGGACAAGTTATGAGCATTTACGATTACAGTGTGCCGTCGGTCGGCGGCGGAGAATTGAAACTCTCGGACTACAAGGGCAAGGTTATGCTGATTGTCAACACGGCAACCGGCTGCGGCTTCACGCCGCACTACGAGCCGCTCGAGGCAATGTACGAGGCGGATCACGACAAGGGACTCGAGATCATCGATATTCCCTGCAACCAGTTTGCGGGACAGACGCCCGGCACGGACGAGGAAATTCACGAATTCTGCACGCTGAAGTACCACACGACCTTCCCGCAGCAGAAAAAGTCGGAGGTGAACGGCGAGCATGAGCTCCCGCTCTATACCTTCTTAAAGAGTCAGCAGGGCTTTGCGGGCTTCGGCAAGGGGCCGAAGGCGCTGATGATGTCCGCGCTTCTTCTGAAGCAGGACAGACACTACGCCGAGAAGCCGGACATCAAGTGGAATTTCACGAAGTTCGTCGTGGATCGCGACGGAAATGTCGTGAAGCGCTTTGAGCCGACCGCGGACATGGCAGAGGTCCGCGCGTTTGTGGAGAGTCTGCTGTAACATAGAATACGACGCACAGTCCCGAGCG